>JACCDR010766865.1_pt1 | contig 45616 bp, 61 predicted proteins | sample 7446431 | NCBI WGS metagenome assembly JACCDR01 (sample SAMN15323443, study PRJNA562643) | freshwater metagenome | isolation source: river surface water | place: USA:Blue River Watershed | collected 2017-08-17 | reverse complement strand
CCGATAGGACATCCTTTTATAGCCAGATCAAAGAAATGTTTTTCAAAAATAAACACTTCTTCTTTTGTTAGAGAATTAAGGAATTTTGCGGCCTCTTTTGCTGTTTGCGGGATCATCAGGCCACCATACAATTGTAAAAAAATTAGATATATCGCCAGATAAAGCTAACACAACCTCTTTAAAGTATGATGGTGTGAAGCTTTCATGTATCGGCTTTATTAATTTATCATTAATTAAAATATAATCAGCAAAAACACAAGAATTCTCTAAAATAAGATTTTCTTTGTGCGGCATTAAAAAAAGTTCGTTCTCTAACTGTTCTTTTATCCAAGAAGACTTCCTGTACATTAACTCAGAAAAAGTCTTATCCCAGTCTACAAAGCAGGCTCTTATCTGCGCCGCACGGTTTTTCTGGTGTTTAATAACGGTGTTTTTCTTATCGCATGTATTATAAACTTTCTCAGGTATACCTGATTTAGGTATAAGGATATCACCGTGAGGTAAACCTATCGTAATATTTTTATTTTTAAGAAAGTTATTGTTTTTTATATAATCCTTAGTTATTTCATTAATAGATTTATGTACCATGCTACAAAAAAGAGCTGTTGTCATAAGCTAACCTCTTATAATAGACATAAACCCTTCGTAATCTTTCAGATTTAACAATCTGCTTATAAAAGAACGGTTATAATAATGCCCTTCGTTTTGAAGTTCTTTAAAAGATTTACCTGTTTCTTCTTTGAGAATAAGTATTTTTATACTATCTTTTAATTGTTTTTCACCACTTAACTTACCTAACCCTCCTTCATTTTTTATAAAAACATAAGCTTTTTGCAATTTATCTTCCATTAGTAAATCCTTTATTTTGGTTAGAGTCACTAAATAACCGCTTTCTCGTTTTTTGTAAATAGGAAATTTTTAATTTCTTCGCGAAACTGCAAACACGGTATTTCCGTAAGATTTTCAGGCAGGTGCGGATTTTTAAAATTATCAAAATAGCAAGGTACTTTAAAATAAAATTTATTATTTACGTTAAATATAATAACACCTGTGTTATTAAACAAACCTGTTATTTCTGGTAAAGTCATTGTTGTATAAGGCTCAAAATCGGCTCTGAAAAACCTGTACCCTACAAAATCGTCATAGTTCTTTATCATATTATTTAATACCGTAAAAAGTAGATATCTTGTCTTCAATAACAGATAGATCTTTTTTAAGAGCTTCTACTTTAGATAAGTTATCTTTAACTAATTTGTTATCTAACAAAGCCTTTATTCGGTATTTTTCGTAAAGCAAGTGCCGTAGATTCTCACGTTTTTTAGTAAACATTGTTTTTACCTCTAAATCTTTGAAGGTCCCGATATATATAAGGTCTGCTTAGTAATTCCTCTAATTCTTTTACACAAACGCTTTTTTCCCAAGAAACGGTGGATTTTTTCAGAAGCTCTTCCTTATTTAATGATTTACCTATTTCTGCAACGTCTCGACCGTCAAAAAGCATATATTCTTTTTCAGCGCGGATAAAAAGCCATGTTTGGCCATAACACCCACGGTTAAAAAGCCAAACACGTTGTGACGGTTTAAAATGAGGTATTTTAATCACGGTGTTAGAATGCTTGGGCCATTTCGGAATAACTTTTAATTCTAGCCAACCGCTTTGCCCATTAATAGAGTAACTTACATCAGGAATTCCCCCACAAATACCATCTTCATGCCGTTGCGCGTGCCACCGCGTACCCATTTTTTGCTTTAAATAAGCCCAAAAACGCCGTTCAGGTGTCATAATTAATCGATGGTTGTAGCGTTATTTAAGGACTTGGTTATTTTCTCCGCATAAAAACCTTGTTCGCTTATTGCTATAGGTTCTGTTGTAGAAAAAAACCTGTCGTATATTTTATAAAAAGTGGTTTCTATTTTTGCGTAAGAGTCACCTCCTAAATGCGTGTGTTTATAATCAAGACGTATTTCATAATAGTATCTATCTAAAACGCTCATTTACAGTCACCCCAGTGTTTACCTAATTTTTTATCCGTTAAAACAGGAACGCGGAAAACTAAACAAGTCTCCATTATGCGCGTCACCTCGTTAAAAGCCTCTTTACCTTCCTTAGTGTCAGGTACAGAGTGCCCTAATTCATCATGAACCGTTATCAAAGGGTACCCTAAAACTTTAGTACACCCTGCTTTGTGAATATCGACCATGGCCTTTTTCATCAGGTCCGCCGCCGATCCCTGCACCACGGCATTTAAAGCACGAAAAGTTCCGGCGCGTTTCACACGTTCGCGCTTGCCGGTCTCTTTGAAGGTCTTCTCTTGCCACTCTTGCGCCGCTTCTAAGGTGACGAAAGAGTGCTTTTTCGATAGGGAAAAGGCGGCTGGCTCCCACATATCAAACCGCCGCCGCCGTCCCAGAATCGTCTTGACGTATCCCCGCGAGGCCGCTTTTTCCATCGCTGTGTTTGATGTGTGTTTCAAGAAAGGAAGCATTTTAAGATAACTGTTAATAAACTCTTTAGCGTCTTCTGTTTCTAAACCAAGTTTTAATGAAAGCTTACCGGCTCCCATACCATAAACAAGGCCGAAATTAATGGTTTTAGCATCGTTGCGTTTACAACCTGCCATGGATGCAGTGAGCTCGTGAAAATCAATATCTGGTTCGTTAACATAGCGAGCCCTCATTTCGCTAGCACCCTCGCCCATAGCGAAATGAGCCAGTAACCGTAATTCGATCTGTGAATAATCATGGCGGCCCCATAACTCGCCTTCGTCCGGTAGAAACAGGGACCGACAAAGGGGGCCTATGTCGCTATCCCTGGCAGGCATAAATTGCGTGTTTGGATTACTCCCTGATAACCTGCCTGTAACGGTGCCTTTATCATCGCCCCTCACCTGATTATATTCAGCATGTATCCTCCCATTTATCTCCGATCCTAGTATCTGGCTTCTTAAAAATGTTCCTAAGAACTTATCTAACTGGCGACCTTTTTTTAGCGGTACAATGTCAGGGTGCGTTTGCGCCTCTAGCCAAGGGGCCGTGATACTAGGGGCATTAGTCTTAGGCGTTCTAGGGTAAGGTATATTTAATTTATCAAGGTAAACAGCTATCTGCGCCGCATTCCATAAACCTACTTCACTACCTGCGGCGTCATTTAAGGAACGGCATATTTTACTAAGATTTTTTTGTACACTGTCCGCAATCTCCTCCGCTTTGTCCGTATCAATACGAATTCCTCGCCGCCTCATATGTAGCAGAACTTCTGTAAGTTCTGATTCCAAATAAAAAAGAGGTAGAAGTCCGTCACGTTCAAGTATTTCTTTTTGTTTATAAAATATCTGTAAAGGAAGACGTGCATCAGACTCCGCGTAAGGACCAACAACATGGGCAGGCATTAAATAAATGTGTTTACGCGGGTCTTTTCCTTTTAGCTTTTTTTCTCTACAGAAATCTTCCATTAGTCCAGATTCTTTAGATTCATTTAAATATTCTTTAGCCAAAATATTAAGATTATACTCACGTTTGTTTTCATTAATCAGCGCTTCTGCAATCTGTATATCATAAAACGGAGGTGTTACAGGTATTCCCGCGTGATACAGGAAATCTAAATCATATATAATATTAGCCCCTACTTTCGCCTGTCCTTCGTGACAAAGTTCATAACGTGCCCACTCGAAAACCTTACCTATAGGCAAGGAACCTTCGTTATGCGCAACAGGGAAATACCACGCGTTATTATCAGGTGTTCCTACAGAAATGCCCATGATGTGCGCCCCCCTACGCACACCAGGACCTTTTTCTTTTAAATCAGGATCATATGTCTCAATATCAATTGATATATAAGGGTATTTTTTAAGTTCCGGTAATTCAGTAGGGGCTTTCCACATAAAATTATTTTAAACGCGCCGCCTGAAAATGCATACAGTCAGGGCGTGAAAAATCCCCTCCCCATACCCACCCGTGCTTGTTAAAAATGTTTACAACAGCTTGATGGATACCGTTAACCTTATCGTGTTTTTTACCTAAAGGATTATAAGCCGGATCAATATCGATAGCCGCGCCAAAGGCGTGCGTAGATAATCTACTAAGGCCACGGGCACGCCGGAAGCTGTAGGACCCGCCGAACAGGTTAATTCTGTGAAGGTTGATAAGTTCCTGTTCTCTCTTAAAATTTATAAAAATTTCTTCTAAGATAGTAGAGAGAGAATCGGCACATTTCTTATGTATGCGAATACTTTTTAAAGGCTTATTAACATTCCAAGCTAGCCTCATCTCAAAAGGAGGTTTTACATTAACAAGGTTGTTTGACTCCCACCCAGGGTTAGCTACCCCATCCCCATCAGGGTCAGGATCACCGTAAAAAGATACTAAACTGCGGTAATTGTCTATAGGAAAAATAACAGGGTTAGACATGTTTATAATATCCTTCGTTTTGTAGTTTTTCTAACCATTTAGCGGATTGTTTTTCCGCTGATTTATCTATTTTTTGGAATCCTTGTATATCCTGATCAACATAATTTAACAAGGTGTTAATTAATTTATAAAGCTTAGACTCTTCTGGTATATTTATATAATCATCGTCTATAAGTTTATTAATAAAGTAGTAAGCTATAAGAAGTATTTTTACAGAGTGTGTTTTATTACTTAAAGGCTTTATAAATCTTTCCTCTAGCCTTATAACCCTTCTTTTTAAATTATTCTTTTTCTTCTCCGGCAACATCGTTAACGGTTCCTCTAATGCTGCTAGAGCATCCCCGTGTAATTTCTGCGCTATATCCTCCCTCATACCCGAAATAACGATTAAATAAATCATACGAGCAAGAAAGGAAACTTCTACTATCTCTCGATCTGTCATAACAATTATTACTTAAGAAGAATCCGATAAAGAAAAATAATACAGATAAAACAACACTCACCAGTAATAATTTAGAAATCTTCAACACCTAAAACACCTTTCTTCCAAGATCTACCTACCGTTAACCAAAGTTCTTTAGATACCGTGTGAGGGTATTCATCCAAAAACACTATGTTTTTACAAGAAGTGTTTAAGAGAAGCTTAACACAATGAATACACGGGCTCACTGTCGTGTAACATGTTTCTATGTCTTGTGTATTAGAACACTGTAACAAAGCGTTTTGTTCCGCATGAGTAGCTAAACATTTGTCTAAACCCTGTCCGCTATGTTCAAGAGAACCTTCGCAAGGGTTTTTTTGCCTACAATGTGTAAAACCGGAAGGAACCCCATTGTACCCTGTTGCTACAACGTGGCCACGGCTATTAACAAGTACACAACCTACTTGACGCCGCGCACAAGTACCGCGAGACGCTACAAGCTGTGCCATTTTTAAAAAGTACGCTTCCTTTGAAGGTCTCATACTCTATTCTCTAGATATATTTTAATAGTTTTTATAAGGTCTTCTAAACTGTCTTCTTCAAAATTATAAGTGCAATACGAAATAGCAGGCATTAAAGCATCGTAGTACGCAACTATTTTACTCTGATTTAAGATAACATTATTCACGTGTTCTTTAGTTTCGTGATCCTTAACTTTGTGATTGGTGAAATCAAAAAGTATTTTATCAGAAGGACGGCAATATATAATGAACGGTTTATAAACAGTTCTTAATTTATATTCTAACGGAAATATATTATAATCCCTTACCTTATTAAGGACAAGGTTGTATACTTGATCACTGATTATAAAATTCCTATCCTGAATAACTTCTAAAGAACAGTTATTAAAACAGTCAAATACTCTAACGGCTTTTTCGGCAGGTGTTTTACAAGGGCCACCGGCGTGGACTACAGGAAAGCCTATAACACCACTTATTTGATTAGCCAGGGTTGTTTTTCCTGAATTGTCAGGTCCTTCTAAAATAATCATAATTTAAACTTTCTTTAAAAACCTAATTAGTCGTGTCTTTGTTTTTAAGATAATCGTCTTTTAGTTTATTTATTAGTTTAGATATACCTTCCTCAGGTCCTTGCCAGCCTTCCGGCTTAACAATCTTTGTTTTTACCTGTTCTCCGTGATCCTTTGTAGAGTTAACTTTACGCATGTTAGCTTTCATAACTTCTTTAAAAGCAGAATCTATAGGGAATCCTTGTAGGTGCGCTGTTCCAAGCGCTACAACAATAATATCTGCTAAAGCGTCTAACTGCTTAACTAAATCATTAGAACTGCAAGCCTCTTTATATTCATCAAGCTCTTCTTGAAGAAATTTGATTCGGAAATCGGCCACATCATCAGGTAACTGTCTAGGAGGCCCTTCGTACTTAAGGCCGAATTTTTCATGAAATTTACGAACCTGTTTAAAGTAAGAAGATTGCAGAGAACGTTTCCAGCAAAAATATATTAAAGGAAACTTATCTTCTACGATTAACTCTATAGCTTTAGCATACTCTCTTATCTCGAATTGAGCGTGCTCGTGATTCCTAAGTACTAGAAACTTAAATAGGTTGTGTAGGTTAACCGTTGCATACATTCTAGAGTACCAACAAACAGGTAGTATTGTGCGTGCAAGCTCTCTAGGCCACCCCATATCTAAAAGGCCCCTGTATTCATTATTACAGTCATCTGCTTTCAAAGAATACCGTTCTATCTGTTCCTCTAAAAACTCTAAATCAAGTAGTGTTAACGTGTCAGGGTCTATCTCCCTTGTTTGTTTTTGAAGTGTCCCTTGTTTACCTATGTTAAACGGTTTCGGTACATAGAATTCATTTGGGAGAGGAGAATATCTTGCGGACAATTCATTGTACGACCATGTTCTGTGTCTGTGCCACTGCCTAAACACAAAGATAGGTGCTTTAACCTCGAAGGTTAAAACTATAGATTCAAAAGGTGAAGTATGATTCTCGTCTAAAAGATATTGTATAAGCTTTATATCTTTTTCTAAATCATTCCCTGTTATATCATCTGTATCTGTAGAACATCTGGCAGAACGTACGGGGGTTAAGTCGTCTCCCATACATTCAACAAGTCGAATGTATCCTTTATCAAGAATTTTTATCATAAAACCTTTATATTGATTATACGGTTATATAATAGAGGGGGTTGAACCCCCTCTATTAAAAATTATTAAGCGGCTTCAGGAACAACAGCGGTTTCTGCATCAGCGTCAACAGGTACTACAACCTCGTTGCTTTCTTTAACATCCTCAACACTACTGTCTCCATCCGCCAGAAACGGTGAAAAATCAACAGAAGCACCTTGCTTAAGATTCAAATGACCGTTGCAAATTCCCTTGTAAGCATTCTCACCAAAAGAAGCATAAAGAACAATACCGTTGTAAACAAGTGAGGCGTTTTTAACGCTATAATTCTTGTAAATAGCGCTACGAAGAACACGTTTACCTTTTTTAGAAAGAATATCAACAAGAGTGTCAGCGTCTTTTTGATCGATAGTAAGCCATGATAGGTATCGTTTTTTCATAAAATTTAATTATCTCCAAAGATTAAGTTATATCTCTACTTATTACACAACATTTTTATTTATCAAATAAAAATTTCTCGTTTGAGGGCTTAAAATATGTAGTTCCTCCTTAGCGCGTGTAACAGCAACAAAGAAAACACGGTGTAGATCATCATTAGCAACGCTGCTGGACTTGGTTACATCCGTTATAACAAGAACTTTTTCAGATTCACCGCCCTTACTCGCGTGTATAGTACTTAGGTGTATTCTTGGAGTGTCCTCTAACCTATAACCGTTTTTTAAAATTCTTATAAAGTAGTCTCTTGTTTTTGGAGGTATTTTTAATAAAGCGTTGTACCAAGGTTTTTCTTTATCTATACCTAAATCAAAGAAAGTATATTCCCCTTCTTTAAGCCTTTTATTAAGAACTGTGTAAGATAATATAAGATTACATAGTTGGCTAGATAATACCTTACCTCGTCTTAATGTCTCATATGCTTTAATGACTTTAACTAATTCAGGTTTTACAGAACTTCCCAAACGAGTATCGTAGATAATACCTTTTTGTTGAAGAAAATCTTCAACAGGTTTTAAAAAACACTGGTTGCGTGATAGAATAAGCCACGACCCATTTCTAAAGTCCACACTACTTAAACCGCTGTGTTGTTTAATAACACCTTCTGTATATCGTGGTATATAATCTTTTTCATACCTACTTGTTATCTTTTTGACTATGTTTTGTGATAAATTAAAAACTGTCTTAGGTAATCTATGACTGCGATCTAAAACTATTTTATTACCTTCTAAACTAAGAAAAGTTCTTATATCAGCCCCTGCCCAGTCATATATTGCTTGATCATCATCACCAGCAATATAAATTGTTTTTACATCAGAAAATAATTTTTTACATAGGTCCCATTGAAGTAAAGATAAATCTTGTGCTTCATCAATAATAGCTAATGATAGCGGTAACGGTTGAGCTACTTTGTTGTATTCAACAAGGATATCTGTAAAATCATACAACTCATTCTCCTCCTTATAGGAACTGTAAAAAGTAGATAATTTCTCTATTTTCGACCAGGAAATATTTATTTTTTTATTAAGTACAAATTTATATAAATCCTCTTTGTGAAGTTTTGCTAAGGATAAAATAAAAAGTATCTTATCCCCTTCTGGAACCTCCTCTAAGTCCTCTTGAAATTTTATCTGCTTACCAAGTATTTTTATATTAGTACACCTACTTATCTCTCTTAAATGAGAATTGTTAATAATTTTATCTTTTGTTAAACCAAGGCCAGAAAAGGCAAGGCTGTGTAACGTTCTGAAATAAGGTATATTCTTTTTATCAAGCCCACACCTGTCAACGGCCTCAGTAACAGCCTTTTTTGTAAAAGAAACAAAGCCTGTTTTCTCAGGCAGCACACCGTTGTTTAAACTTTGTTTAAGTATATTTATAAGGAATGTTGTCTTACCACACCCGGGACCGCCTAAGACTAAATTTTGATTATTTGTTATTATCATAATAGATATTAGTGTATTAAAGGTATATTCCGATTTTTAAGCTCTATAAAAACACTTTTGCAAGCTAAAACGTCCACTAAAGCGTCGTGCGCACCGTCAAAACCATCTGGATTTACTAAAATTTTATAAGCCTCTTCTAGTTTAGGCCATTTAAAACCGTAAGGTCCTGGTATTTTACAAACATTTGTTGAGCTTTTCATTGTACATATTTTTTGATATTTAACAGGCTCGCACTTTTTTATAAAGTTTTTGTGCCTTGTTGCTAAAACTCTCATGATAAACATATCAAAATCTATATTATGACAAACAACTACACTAGAATTAGATAAGTATTTATAGAACATCTCAAAAATATCTATATAGCAAATACCTTTTTCTTTTAAAATTTCATCCGTTATACCGTGAACCTTAGAAGCTTCATCAGGCATACTAACACCCTCAGGTAGTTTAACGTACTCTTTAACCTGAGTTATAGGGTTCAAATCTTTATCACAATGTATAAGAGCGATCTGCGCTAAATGAGGTTGATCTTTGTGGCTTAAAGACTCCTTAAATAAAGCTTTTCCTGTAGTTTCTGTATCAAAAAATAAATAGTTCATTTCTAAAATTCTGCTTTCTCTAACTCTGGTTGTTCAAATGTCAAAATTTGTCCATCAAAAGGTAATGACCACCATCTAACACATTTTTTCTTTATGTTCCATTCTCCGTACAAACAATCTATTTTTCTCAAAAGAGCGTATAGTTTATGCGCTGTTATCGGAAACTTCTCTTTTTCTAAGAATTTTAACAGTGATGATGATGAAAAATAAATTTTACCGTCACAATAAACAGAGTTGCCTTCTAGCAAATCTTCTTTGCGTGTAGAGAAACTATATTCTGTGATAAACCTGTCTACTAAATGCCTTATTTGCCAATGGTGCGAAGTATCAACAGGGGCAGGAAGTATCTCTATCTTGTTCTTCAACAGATCTTGAATTATAGCATCCCAAACAGATGTTTTTACCTTTGTTGGTAAAATATTAAGATTCTCCATACACAGTTTTCTAAAATATTCTTGGTTTTTTATAACATCTGTGTCTAAGGAATCTATCCTTTTACCATCAATATCTATACACCATGTTGGCGGAACAGATTCTATCTTAACCAAGGCATTTATAGAAATACCTATATCATTAACAGCGCCTGAAATACCGTATTTTCTAGTAAGACATTCCCCCCTGTGGCAACGTGAAGCAAAAGGGTCTTCACTGCACGGTATAACGTAATCTTTTTTCTTAAGACTACCTATAATTGTTTGAACCTCTTTTGAATTGAGCGGCGGTATTACAAGCTGTCTGTTAAAATCTTCGATAGACTCTTCCCAGTTATCAGGGAAAGCTCTTTTTGCATAAGTACCGTAACCAAAAACTGCTTTATTTCTACCTCCTTCTTTAATACCGTTCTCCCTTTCTATCCGTTCAAGACATACAGGACCGTCTTTTGTGTAAGCTGTTTTTGGCGTCTCTATAGAATGTAACTGTTCTAGCGTTACTTTCTTTTTCTTTGCTAATTCTAAAAACCTCTCTGCGCTTACAGGCTTCCCATTAAATATACACGGTCTTTGTGTATCGTCTTTATTAAAATAAGGCATGTTTAGCCAGTTACCAATATCGTCTTTACTGGCTAAGTGTATTTGTTTAGGAAAAATCTCTACACCTTTAAAACCTAAGTATATAGATATTTCTGTCAGCTTTGAACGCATCAAAGCTGCTGTAACAGGTTCTGTTGTAAATAAATAAAGATGGAGTCCCCCTGATTTAGTTCTACACGGGACTAAAGGGAGTCCGTTTATAGCTATTTGATGCTCTATTTTATCAACATCTAATCCGTTGTATTCATCAATATCTATTGCACCGAAAGAACATTCAAATTCATCATTTATAGGAACAACACCAAAGGATTGTTTTCCGTCTAAATGAAGTTGCCATAATTCTTTATTGTACTCGCCGCGTACAGTTTGAAACTTACCTGATCTTTTATTCTTCTTTCTATCTACTTCGCCTAATTCAACAAGCCCGTAAGCTCTGTTTAAACCTTTAAATAAGTCAAAAAAACCCTTCGCTAAATCCATATGGATTTTCCGTTATTTTTATAGTTAACAGTTAACAAAACCCCCTGCTTAAAGGCAGGGGGTTTGTAAATATTTTATTTAAAAAGGGATATCGTCTGTAGACGGTTCATGATACGTGTCGGCTGCTTTAGCAACACCAGACTGCACAAGTTCTTTTAAAGTTTTTGCTGAATTATAAACCATGGCCTCAAAAGGATCATCTAGATTAAGAACACGTTCTTTATTGATCTTCCAACCCCGCCACGTACCTTTTTCGTTAGATTCCGCAACCGTAGTTAAACGGTATAGGTGCGAAAACAAAGGTGGGTTAAAAAGACCACCTTTTGAACTTTTTAACCGAATTTCAGAAGCTTTTGTTAACCACTGCTTAGACTTCTTAACCTGTGTAGAGGCCATTGCTACAATAACATTAGATACAGTAGCTTCCTTTAAATCTACTAAAACACAGTAAAAACGTGCTGTTTGTCTAAGATCATTCCCATCACTGGTACACAGATTACGATCTAAAACACCTCCATTCACTTCGATAGCTTGTTTAACAATATCAGAATCTGGTGCGTGTATACCGGCTAAGCCGCCGCCTTGATCCCGTGGTCTCCACTCGATGAAGACTTTTTCAAAAAGAGCGGGCACGACAAGAACCCCTGAACTATCCTTATTAAATAATTCCTCCGTCGCTGTATTAAACAGCATCCCTGCCGCAGCACCCTCTAGGCGTGACGGTGAATCTGTATCTACCTGAGGACTGCCTTTTTGAAGAACGGTTAGATACGGAATGCTAAAATCCTGAGCCGTGGTATTTTCTAAACCGGCCCCTGCATCTTGCTCAAAACCATAATCTGATACAGGTAAATTTTGTTCTTTTATCGTAAGTTCGTTTGGCATTTTAAAAAACCTTTTAGTTATGCGAATTTATATTTTATACCTTAATCACAGCTTTATCAAAAGTAAATACCCCAAAAATCTCTCTTGGAAACTCTTCCTGATTTTCTATTTTTTCTCTTACAAAAGCTGCTAAGGTAGAAGCGTGTACTGTTTGCTTATTTTGAACAGGGAAGCCCTCTTGCTCTAAGCGAGAAACAAGATTTAAAGCATCTTCGTCTTCATCTGTCCTGAAAGAAACGGTGACATCATTTTTTATAATAGCGCCAGCACCGTTTTCTCTAAGCCATGCAAGAGCATCGTTTAAAAAATGTTTTGGGATAGAGGCTTTAACCTCTTTTTTAACGGTAATTTTCTCGCCGGTATCTAACGAAAAGGTAGACATACCTATTTCGCTCATACAAAGAGGAAGATCGTATTGCTGAACCTGTTTTAGACGATTATTAGCATCTTTTAAAGCTTCTTCTTTTTCCTCTACTTCTTTTTGAAGCTTGATCTGTAATTTAGCCAAGCGAGAAATCTTAGAAAGATCCCCGTTTGTTGGATTATTTGAGTCTTCTTCAAATAAAAAACTCATTTTATGTTTTTCCTTTCGATTAGTTATAATTCTATTTGCACCTCTATATACGCCTTAGCCCGTTTTTCCCAAGCCAAAACTTTAAACCGTCCGTCGTTTACATCCGATGCTACAGCCCCAACAACAGCAACAAATACAGGGTTACCAACAGGTAATATATAATCTTCGTCGCCAAAATCTTTCAGGGCATTTTGTATATCAGATATAGCTAATCTTGGTACAAGGATTGAACGTTTTTCTGGGAGTATAACCTTCAATCGTCCATATGAAGAAGCGGACGAAAAATTGTATTTAGGAACAAGTTCTGAGGTTCTTTCATCCCAGGTTAGAACTTCTTGTAATATAAATACGGTTGGTAAAGGATTATTTAAAACCATTTTCTTATTCCATCTCCTGTTATAATATCAGCTATGTTCTTCTTATCTAATAAAGCATCTATTATTTTTGTATCTATTGTATTTTCTGCTTCAAAATCTATGTATAAAACTTTATTTTTTTGTCCTATACGGTGTGCTCTATCCTCAGACTGTAACCTTGTCTCTAATGAAAAATCATTAGAATAGTATATAACAGTACTAGCCTGAGTTAATGTTAAACCTATACCTCCAGCTCTGGAATTTCCAACAAAGTAACGAACATCTTTATTATTTTGGAATGTATCTAAAGCTGTATCTCTATCTTCTGTACACACCCTCCCGTGATATTCAACAACAGATAATGGTCCAAAGTTAGATTTTAATTCATTAACTATTAAATCTATTTCCTGTCTAAAACGTGCCCAGATTATTACCTTCCCTTGTGACTCTTCACATATATTTACAAGCATGTCTAAACGGTTGTTATCCTCAAAAACATGCATCCTGTCTTCTAACGGTAAAAAACCTCCTAAAATTTGTTGTCCCCTTAGTAATTTAGTTAAAACTATAGACGCTGTTACAAACTCACCGTTTATTTCTGTAATCATTTCTTCTTTGAAATCATTATAAGCTTTCTGTTGCTCTTTTGATAACTGAACAATAACACGTTTATATATTTTTTCAGGCAAATCTAAGCACTCATCTTTAGTAACTCTAAAGGAAAAAGGTTTTATCTTATTTTCTAAGTCCTTTAAATTCTGATAACCTTTTATTTTTTCATATCTTTGCCCGCTAGCAGTTACCGCTTGTTCTGTTATTACGTACTTTGCTTTGAAGGCTGTATAAGATTTATACCCTAATATATCAGGAGATAAGAATTTAAATTGTGTATAAATATCTTGCGGACCCTGTGTAACAGGAGTTCCTGTTAATATCCGTTTATACCGTGCATATTTTCCTAAATCGCAAAGAACTTTTGTTCTTTTAGCTTTAGGCGACTTTATTCTTGATGATTCATCAATAACCATAAAACATTTATTGTTCTTTAGAATATTTAAAATAATTTTCTCAGCTTTATCAGAAGATCCGAACGCTTCAACATTAATAGCAAAAACTTTTAACCCTTTATTATTAATAACATTTTCGTAAATTTCTTTATATTTTTTAGTACTGTTCGACGGCTCTAGTATCACAGAAACGGCGTTTGTTGATTCTGGCAAGTGTGTTGGTATCTCACGCAAAACCCAATTTCTGTGAACACCGTTAGGAGCCACCACAATCAGGGTATTTATCTGGCCAAGAAGATACAGATAAGCCGCCGTATCAATAGCCACCTTTGTTTTACCAGTACCTTGCTCCATTAGTAATGCCGCTACAGGCATTCGGCAGGTTTGCGAAAAACAATGTTGCTGGTGCTGGAAAGGTTTTGTTTTAAAACAGAAGTTTTCTGGTGTTATAGATATTTTATCCATATTTTAAGTATGTTGTTCTTTGCTTTATAAGAACGTTATAAAGCGTTCTCCATGGATAAACAAGGGTAACTACGCAGATTCATACCTTATAACCAATAAGTTGATTATCCTTAGTAAAAAACCTCAAAAATCACTGCTATATAGCCAGGATTCCGCGTTTTCTAATTAGATTTTTTTACGGTGAAAAGTACTGATAGTACTGATATACTGATATTTTCTTTTATTATTAGTGACTTAGGATCTATCAGTGAAAAACCATCGACTGATATGTGTGATATACGCATCACATAAATGTCACAGTTAATAAAATCCTGTTAAAATAAAAAACCCCCGTAAGCTTAGCTTACGGGGGTTTTCACGATCCTAGGCGATCCTATCCCTTGTCTACGTTCCTGCTACGATCTTTTTCGTCAACAAGGATAAGCGCTGAGCTAGCGATAAAAAACATCGCGTTAGCAACCGTGTCCTGAAACTCTGGCGGCACCACAATTCCATTATTTGTCATAATAGCAATTATGTAAGAAGCTATCCCAAGATAAGTACTTGGCTCCTTCGCTTTTCTTTTAAGCCAGAATTTAATTAACCCTAGTTTAATCGACATATAAACCTCCTGTTAGCTTAAAAGCCACGTTAAAAAACCAAATGATAATATAAGCTTAGCTATCTCTTGAAGAATTGTACTAACCATTTAACCAAAATTCCTGGGTTTTGTTGTAAATCTCTTCCTAAAGCCAGAATCAAGTAAACAGCATTGTTGCAAACAAGTACGAAGAATGCTGTTATAACTATTATTTCTTCTTTACTACGTGTGTTTATCAAGAATTTTATAAGAATAAATATAACAAAAGCTGAGGTTACTAGATTAAGTATAAAGTTTCTAAGTGTTACAGGACCTTCTGTAAGAGTTTTAACCAATGTCCCGCACAACCATATAAATATATAATCTGTATACTCTAATCCTAAACGCAAAACAGTAAATTCATCATACATATTTAGACTTTCAGCCAATTACCTAACCCATCACATATATAATCAGCCCCGCCATAGGACGTACTTATGGTATCTGTAGCAGCACCCTCTATTGTCTCATTAACAGCAACGCTTGTAGTTTTTGTATAAGTGCCTGAAACAGGGGCTTCTACAAGCATAGCGCCAAAACAATATACCCCGTTGTTTAGCACACCTGTGTAAGTTGCGCTAGCACCATCGTACAACCTAAGACGTGTTGTTACTGTTCCTGCCCCTGTTGGAACGGTGCAGAACGCTGTAATACGATACCAGCCATTACCAACGTTCTCTATAGTGCTAGAATCGTGTGTGTATGTGCCCGCCCCTGTTTGCACGTTTAGAGCCCCAGACGATAAGTTAGCCTTAACCGTCACACGGTTAGTAGCTGTACCATCATCAACAATTAAGTAAGCTTCTGTCCTCTCAGCTGATTTAAAATAAACACTGGCTGTTAATTTAGTAACACCACTTCCCTTACTGTAGTTTTGTGTAACTTCGTGGGTGCTGTTAGCCGTGTTTTCCTGGATTTTATCCGCAAGACGTCCAAATAACGGTCCGGTTATCAGAGCGCTACCAGCGGTAGTGTTGCTTTTTGTCCAGGCGGCATTACTTATGTCCTCACTATGTAACAGGCGGTTTTGGGCACCGTAAACAGTTAATGTGTTTGTATTATTAGTTAACTTTACAGATACAGGAAATCCGTTTCGGGCAAGGTCTGCGGGAGGCAATCTAAAAAGTAGTGCAGAGCTAGCAGCGTTGGCTTGTAAAACACTGTAAGCGTCGGTGAGAAGAATAGGATAGTTAGCCGTCTTAGCTGTTTGAACTAGTAAACCACCGTCAAAAACCCATGCGGACCCATTGTAGTAGTAATAAGCGCCAACATCTAGGACCCTTAAGCGCATCCCTGATACAGGGGGCATGTAGTACCAACCTCCGCCATAGTAATAGGCTATTTGATTAGCCTTACTGGCCCAAACCCCTGTTGGAGACGCTCCTATAATATAAGCATCTCCCTCCGCCGGTGTTGTAGGAGGGTTAGAAAAATTTGCGCTAAGGACCCTTCCCTGCACAATAACGTCAAGGCGATTCATAGCCAGGGCATACGTCACTTCTTTCTGCGATTGAGAAGCGCTGATAAGCTCTAAACCTAATTTTACTGTAGCTACCATGTTAAACCGTCGCTGTTCCTGCCGTGCCGCGTCCTACCGTTGCCGACATTTGATAAACTTTTACCGTTAAAGAGGATTGCGGAGAACCGAAATCAGTAGTTTGGTTAGCTGCGCTATAAGAAGCTGTAGGACTTGTACTTGTTAACGTTCTTACAACGGTACTACCGTTCATAATATCAACTTGGTACGATTCGCTAGCCTCCCCTAGAGGAACGTCGATTAAATCTTTCCATTCTCCACCAATGCGAGAACGTCTTACCCAGGTAATTGTTAAATTATTACTAACATCCCTGGTTCCTTTAATCTCTACAGGGGAAAAGGGTTTTAGGCGAATGCTAGCAGGTGTGAAAGCTGTTGCTGTAACATCCGATTCTGTTTGTCCGTTAGAAACGGCTTTAAGATATATTTGCGCTCCTATCTCCCCAGAAGAAATATCACGGTTTGCAACCTCTGATCCTAATAAAACGAAACGTTCCCCTATCTGGTGTGTGCCAGTGGCCCACTCAGTCCCGCGCCGCCCTCTCAAAAATCCAGAAAGTGTGTATGTACTAGGACCTATCAAGGTGGCTGTTGTAAATTGCAGTAATTCGTCGCCCAGTACGGCGGCATTACTGCCGTTAAGAAGGTTGTCCAGGGTATTTGATGCAAGAGTACCGCCGCCAAGGGTTACTGTTACTACGCTTGATAAATCAGGGTATATTGTAGAAGGTGGAGAGGGAAGTATCGTGTTAGCTGTTCCGCTGATACTACTTAAACCTATTGTTTGATCTGAGGCAAAAGAAACGTTGTTTGTGCTTTTATAAATATCCGCATAACGCCAGTTAATATCTGTAGAAAGCTTTCTTACCGCTACAAAATACCCAGGGACATCACTTGCTTCGTTAACAAGAGGAATGTCCAAAATTACAAGAGTCGTGTCATCTGCAAAAGATACTGTAACTACAGGGCGGGATGTTGATCCTGTTACTTGCGGCTGGCTATAGGTTCCAATATCGCTTGATATACCTTCAAGCTCTAAAACGGACCCTGTTGTTTTTACCTTTGTTAGTCGAATAAGCCAATTTCTATTATAGTAAGTTAGAGTTATAACGTCCCCAGGTTCAAGGTATGCGTGCTTTAGATAGGTATTAAAGCTAAAAAGAAATTTCTCTTGCCAAGCTGTATCTAAAAATACTTCTGCTATCGTTTTAGCATCAACAGATGTTAAAACAACATTCGTCTGTACTGTTTTAGAGTTATTTGTAGGTAATACAGAGCGATTACCAGATTCTGTAGAAAAATCGTATTCATTACCGTAATCAGGGAAAACCAGATCTATCCTATCAGGTAAATCAAACCACTGTTTTCTTGTAACATTTACTACCTCGTTAGGATCATTATTAATAGGTACAAGATCGTCTTTTGTCAATGTAACTACAGAACTTTTACCACGTGTTGTAAACTTTAAAACTCCGTTTGATTCTACAGCATCTATTTGAAACAGATTAATAACGTCTTCTAAAGACTCTCTTATTGTGCCACGTTGGCCAACACCAATGCCTTTGACGAATTTACTGATTGCCGAAACATCTATTTTACTGGCATCTACATTAGCCCGCCGTAGCAGATCTTTTATGATTGTTTGAACGTCGCTCACCCGTATAGCCCCAAAAAAACCCAGCGAAAGAAGTAGTACTGTACAGTAGGGCGATTATCACCGCGAAACGCTACGGGCGCTAATACTTTTTCATCAAGGTTAGAGGTTAAAGCCGTAGTAGGATACCTTTTTAGATAATCATATGCCAGAGCACACCTAGCCATGTCGTCCGGCCAATACATGGCTGTAGGCTGTAGGTATTGAGGATGAGATATGTTGTAACGCAACATATCAAAAGTATCAGAAGTAGCAAAAAACTCGTATCGTTTACGAGGGGGACTCAAAGCCCAGGTTAAAAGGTACGACCAAAGATTATCGACTGTAGTTGTAAAATTACCTGGAGACAAAAGAGCTAGTTCTATCCACGGCTCCAAGTCATACTGCTGGTAGTGTAAAGCATCCCGGCGAATCATATCTATAGATTCCCCTGCGGCGATAGCAGGACGGCTCATATCGTGAGTAGTGTCGTTATAACTACCAACAATCTTACCGTCAACAGTAGCGCTAGGTATATCTTCTGTAACGGTTATTTCGGTATTCCCGCCTGTAAAAACCGCACTAACAAAGCTATACCATCCATCGTTTCCCGTGGAACCATTCACATAAACCTTTGATAGGTACGTGGTAAAAAAACTAGATGTTTGGTTTCCAACAACGGTAAATTTCTTAGACGCTTGGTTAACCCCTGTAATAGTAAATTCTGCTGGGTGTATTATAGCCCCATTTCCGAAAGGAAGGTTGTTTACAGCAAAAGCGTTTATATCGCTTATTAACGTTGTGGTTGAAACACCAAGCAGTTGATAAACTTTAAGTAGTATTTTATAGTGGTGCGTGTAGTGGTTCCCGTATATAAGTTTACCTTCTCCCGCCGCTGCGTCAAAATCCCAAGCTTCTTTTGCAGTTTTTAAAGCGTTTAACCACGCCGTTATATCTGTTTGTTCTGCGCCTGAGAAATCTGCCCATCTATCACCGATAACCCTAAGAAGATTTTCAAAATTCGTTTCATCAATAGGCTTTCCGGTGGGTACATTGGTTCTGACCCAAGAAAGGACTAAATCCTTTATTTTTGTTAGGTAAACCTCATCAAAAGTTCCTCCATGCGAGCCTGTGTATCTATAATACTGGTTAAGAACTGGTAAACGGGTCCTTAATTCAGTAAACCCGGCACGTGTAGCCACCACACCAGGATCTGAGGTATCTGGTTGGCCCTGGCTTGCCATTACTTCGACTGCCTTACTTTCAACAGGTAAGTATTGCTGAGCAAGTTTCTGCAAAATCTTTCTTTGTGAGTTATACCAGCCGATTGAGGCACCGCTAACCACGTTGCTAGAAGGTAAAGAAGCCGCTGTATAAGGTGAAGAATCGCTAGGAAAGGTTATCGTGGCCATTATCTACCGTCCGCCACCATGGCAAAATTATACTTTGTTTGAGATATAAATATACGGCCGTCGGGTCTACAGAAACAAGGGCCAGGAAAGGCAACTGTACCGTAAGCAAGCAGCTCATTATAAGTTTTGCTGTACACTTTAAGCTGATTGCCTAAATATGTTGTTACAGCAACGCTACCGTAAGTATCAGCAGGGTTTATATCTACGTGCGTAGGATATGTGCCTGTGTTACGTCTTCTAACTATTCCGCCGGAAGTGTTTAAGATTACAAGGTGGTTTTCGCCGGTAAGAGCGACCCATAACTCCCCCGATACCGGGTTGTAATCAATGCCCCATGGGAAATAACCTATGTTAGTGGCCCATTGCTGAACACCACTACTGTTAAACTTCCTAACATGTTGCGTAGTCGTAACATACACACTTCCACTTGTGTCCACACAAATAGAGAAAGGACTACTTGCAACAGAATAATAGGTAACGCTGTAAGCCCCTGTTATTTTTGCTATTTCATCGCTGTAAGGAAATGTAACCCACGCATTTCCACTTGCGTCTATAGCTATGTCATTAGGGTAATCGTGTACAGCTATACTTTGAATAACTGTATTTGTTGCAGGATTAATTACTTGTACAAAAGAATCACCTTTACACGTTATCCATATGTACCCTGTTGTTGGAGAACAAGCTATTCTCCACGGATGCGCCTTAAGAGTTCCAAGGTACTCTGTACCATTGGCACCAATTCTTGCTATAGTTGATAAAGTTGTTCCGTTAATACGTTCTATGGTTCGTTGTGTGTGACTAACAAGGTAAATACTACTGTCTAAACCTTCTGTTATTCCCTCTACCCCATCTTGAAGAAAAACACGTGGTAGTGTAGCTACTGCCTCAATATTAATAGCCGGAATCCTGTTACCTAACGGTACAAGATCTAGGTCTTTAATAACGATGTAAGCAGTGCCGCGAAAAGCTGGTACTTGATCTACACCTTCTATAGATTCTATATATTCATCAGGGTTTTGTGTTTCAGCACCATCATACAATGCTGAGAAGTCAAAACCTTTTATTTGAGCTATATCGTTAAACGTTCTGCCGTCGTATACTAAATCATTATTGGCCCATATACGGCGAATACCTATTAAGGAATTTCTGTTGTCTGTTTGTATTTCGTCATCATCACTTGTTTCTGTTGATGTATTGCTTTCGTTCGCATCGCTAGGTACTGATAAAAAAGCAACAGCTAGATCTATGTAAGCCTTTTCGTCACGGCTTGTTACCACGTCTTCACTGGAAAACTTACCTGTTCGTACAGTCTCTGTCTGTTCTACAGTTACTAACCTAACATCACTTGCCCAAATAACGTTACCGCCTACACGTAATATACCGTATCCTATAGGTATTGCTGTACCATAAGTAGAAATAAGACTCTGGTTTAACTGAGTTGTTGAAGAAGAACGATTAGACGCTGTATTACCTATACCTAGTAAGGCTGTATCAACCTGTGATCCAACAAACCCTAAAATGGACCCTCCGATAGATGCTGCAATAGATGCCCCGATTGCGGTTGCGCCAAGGGATGTAGCAGCAGCGCCGAAAAAAGCACTACCAGCAGCAGCAAATACTATAGTGGCCATAAGTACCGATAAGTTGCCCGGTGCCGCTCTTTCCAGCGGTCCGAATAACGCATTTCTACCACTCGATTTATAGCCCTGTCATCTATGCAGTGAATAAAGGTGTTACCGGCGTATATACCGCAGTGAACATAGTGATCTTCGTTAATGGCAAAAATTAATATATCTCCTGAAACAAGGTCTAAAACCTGTTTTCCCATTTGATCTAGGTTTTCTTTAAGTTTGTATTTTGTTTCGTGATCCTTATACCAGCTTGAAGAATACGTCTCTTTAGTCTTAACTTCTATCCCTGTAATATCCTTATAAACCCCTGTGATAAGTCCAAAACAATCACAACCCACTCCCTTTAAAGAAGCCTGATTATGATAAGGCGTGTTTATCCAGGTTCTTGCAATTTCTACAATCATTGTACTTTGCTAATTTTATCAGTTCCTGGGAACAGGTGGATAGGCTCACCGCGAAAATTTTTTACGTTATCAAACGTATCACGGCACGTCTCAAACTTCCTATCACAGCCTTGATAAGCGCGGAAAGTGTCACCTACCTGGATAGGAAAGTAAGGCGCTTCTGTTAAATATATAACCCCTGATAGGTACTGCTTAACCATAAATTCTAAATCATCATTAGAACCACTGGTAAATTTTATAATTCCGTATGTAAAATAATTATCGGCTTGTGCTGTAGAGCTATGTGTTAAGCTAGATGTTGTTGGAACCGTTGCCACGGTATAGCTAAATGTGCGCGACGTCATACTAACTTTGCAACGGGTATCTCCTAAGCGCTTCGCCCGGCACCTTGGTGAATACAATTCAAGGTGACTTTGCGCAAGTAACTGAGATATAGAACGTACCTCTATGATAAATTTACCATCTACTAAACGTATTTCTCCTAAGTAGCCTGTTGCTACCCACTTAATAAGTGTTTTATCAGTTAAAGAAGTTGGTAAAGATAAATAGTTTACAAGAAATATTTCTATAAGGGCTTGTGAATACTTACCAGATAATAAATCATCTTCTGTTATATCAGGACTGCTTATAACCCCTTGTAAATCAAGGTTATTAACCCTTAAATCAGAACTCTCTTCAAAAGTAGAAGAAACAGCCCCAGTTAACGCCTTATAAGTAACAGTATCTATAACAAGGTCCTGATCTAAAGACGTAAACCCTTTAACAACCCCGTCTGTTCTCGTGATCTTATAGCATTGTGCGAGGGTTGTGACCTCCCCTTGTAGATGCGTTAAGAAAGAAGAATTAAAAGTTTTACTCATATCCGAATTTCTATAATAGGAACGCTTGTACCCCCTATGTTGTAATCATCCAAAGATATAGAAAGCTCATCAGTATCAAAGCGGGCCGGTACATCAAATTCATATCCTGCTTTTACAAGGTGTCCGTTAGTAGGGGCAGTTGTAAATGTAACAATTCCTGTTGTTGTATCTACAGTCCAACCGCTAAATAACTCTACGTTATTAACTGATACTTTAACTGTACCTGATACTGGTTTTTTTATATCTCTTGTAAACGTTGTGGAACCAGAAATATAATTTTTTACAAGCTGAAACGTTGTTAAAGCACCTGTTCCGGTGCCTATCAGTTGATCAAGGGCCGTGGTACTGGTGTTAGGCTCTACACTTTTGTAATCAGTCCAATCTTTATAACGGAATCCGTAAGCCCTGCCTTGCCGTGCCCTAAAAAACGTAATTAAATCATGAAGTTCTGTAGATGTTTTAACACCCATGGCCGCATTATATTGCGCTCTTCCTTTGGCCCAATCCACATTTCTTTGTTCAAAACCATTTGAAATTGTGATGACCGACGTTGAAAACTTCGGTCCCCCGCTGCTGCCGTAGGAAATAGTAACGGGAAACTGTACTTCATGAAAGCTCATAGGTTTTTAGCCCCCTGCCGCACCGCAAAATTAACCGCCGCCGCCACTTGGCTACGGCTTTGGATAAAAGATTGCGCGTCCTTGGCTTGTACGTTAACAACTACCGTTGTTCCACCGACGCCGGGGGAGATATTGCCGTTTAGGGAAGGTGTGAACATTTCCGGGCCGTTCTCGCCTACCAGATAACTCCTATAACCACGTACAGATCCACCCATTGCCCTAGCGCCGCCATAACTTAAGCCCATACCGCCACCGCCAACAAGGTAACTAGATGACGGGCCAGTGTTGCCAAAAAGGTTGTTAGCGAGGCCAGTAAAAGCGCCTTCAATGCGCGGCAACAAGATATTACTTCCTAAATTTGAAAGTAAATTAAGGCCAAAAGATCGTAAATTGCTTCCGATGCTTTGACTACGCCCGCCAGACGCATCAGACAAAACACTTTGTAAACTTTGGTTCAAGGTGTCCGCGAATACCCGCGCCGTACGGCTGTTTTCTTCCAGTAATACGCCCTGTTCCTGCAATTCCGCGTTGACCTTTGCGAGGTTCGCCGCTGTGTCTGTTCGCCGCCCTGAAACACTACTGTTTCCAAAGGCAACAATGTTGCCTGCCTCGCTAGGCGTAAATAATTCCGGGCCGTTTTCACCCACCACATAATATTTATTCGGGTCCACTGGTCCGCCAGCGGCACGAAATCCGCCGAAATCTTTAACATCTAACGCACCTTTTAAACCTTTGCGCGTGTTTAAGATGCCTTCAATACTGGCCTGATAGCGCTTCGCTCCCTCGATTGCCGCTTGGTCCTTGGTAGGATCAAAACCTTCCGCTATCCGCTTCGTTGACCGTAATTCCGTTTCTAAAGAGTCAGAACTAATGTTTCCAAGCTGAAACTTTCCAGGTTTTAAGCGCTCGCCGACAAATTCAAGGCCGGTTGAAATTTGACTAGGTACAGCTTTGACCGATGAAACAAAATTAGAGATTTTCCCGATTCCATCCAGGATCAAGGCCAGGGTTTTCCCCGCCGCGATACCCAAAAGGCGGAAAGCTTCCGCCGAATCAGATAGGGCTTGATTCACGTTTGAAAATTCGCCGGTAAATTCTTTTAAGAAAGCGCCCTTAAACGTGTTCCCGATAGATGCCCGCAAGGCTTCCATACGGGAATTAGCATCATCCGCCGCCTGTACCACTTCATTGCTGATAACCGCACCCGATGCCTTGGCGCGTTGTTCAAATTCGGCAAAAGATGCGGACCCTTCCTTAAGGGTAGAGACAAGACGTGTTCCGATATCGCGGCCAAAAAGGCGAGATGCCGCCGCCGCTTGCTCTTGCGTTGACGATATTTTAGCTATGGCGTCGGAAACTTCGTCAAAGATCGTCGCACCGTCTTTAATGTTTCCCGCACTATCACGAAGCGAAATACCAAGCTTTTCAAACGTGCTTGCCGCTGGCCCTGTACCGTCTGCCGCTAAACCGATATTTCGGGTAAACGCTCTTAAGCTGTTATCCGTTGCCGCAATGTCAATATTAGCTTCCTGGAATTTTCCACGGAAAACTTGTAATTTTTCAGCGGTTATACCGATAGCTTGCGCTGATGCGTTAAGATCATCCGCAAAATTTAAAGCATCTGTTCCCGCTTTAAGAAGACTGCTAGTGCCTAAAGCCGTGAAAGCGCCGCCCAAAAGGCCAATAACACTTTTTAGTTTTCCAGCACTAGCAGAAAGACCGGAAAAACCTTTGTTGATTTTATCGGTAGCGTCTTCTGCTCCCTTTGCCGCCGTCTTGACACGATTTAAGGCGTTTTCAGCCTCCGACGCTCCCCGCTTCGCTCCCCGTGCATCAATATCTAAGCTAATGGTGGGCATGACTTAAGATAAATTCGTCTAAATCAGTGATTATATCAACAAACTCTTGTGGGCTTTCCAATCCAGGATAGCCGAAATAATCCATGTAGGAAACTATTTCGAGAAGGGATATCCTTTTATTGGCCGCTGTATTCCGTAACGTGCAAAAGCTTTTCCAGAGTTCGCCTTGCTCTTGCGTCAAAATTACCTGTTTTTTAAAAACGTCGTTTGTTGATTTTCTAGCAGTATTAAAACCACGGCAAACACTAGCTATTTTTTCTTTGTTCTTAGAAAAATACCTTTGCCATTCGTAATACTGCCTTAAGACTTTTTTACTCGTTCTAAAGTGTAACTATTGTACACTTCCCGCAATTCAGAAATCTTAAAAATCAGCTCTCTAAAGTCTTTAAGCTCGATCAAAAACTTTTTCGAAAACTCTTTAGAGTAACCTACTTCCGTTTCTGATTCGTCTTTAACTCCCATCCAGTCAAGCAAGACAAATTCAGAAGCAGATTCACAAAGCATTTCCGTTGCAAGACTGTCTTCCAGTTCGATCCCTGCCTTGACCTGTTCCCGATAGTCTTTCTTAAGCTCTTCTAAGCGGGCTGTATTTCGGGGATTGTTCCAGCGGGCAATACGAAAATATGCCTTACCGTCTCCCCTTACTTCCGATTCGTTAACCAGGGATAATGATTCGATATCCACCCACACGCCCGCTATTTCTGCCGCCGTGTCTGTCTTAAATTTACGGTAAATGTTCATAAAGTTCTAATATTATATTAAGAATTTCGGGAAATCTGAATGGTTTTCGTTTGACTGCCAATTGTCCCAGGTTCCGCCGCAAAGTTAAATGATAACAATTCGTCTGTATCGTTACCGTTCAAGCGGTTTGCTTCGTTAGTAAATGCAACGTTAGGGAACTCAATTACATAGCCTACACCACCTGCCAGAGATACCGCCAGAGAAAGAGAGGTTTTGGTAAAGGCTAGATAGTTTGATAGTTGGGTCCATGATGTATCATCAAGATACATTTCAAGGGTTCCGGTAAGGTCCGCTGAACCCATAGCAATCCCTATAGGGCCAAGAGTTCCCACCGCCTTTTGCGGACGGGGGTTCATGTTTAGACCAAACGATAATTGCGTGATATAGGGGGACGTAGTGATAAGTGTCCCGCCAATCATCAACCTAGAAACGTTGTCAACCGCGTTCATGACGCTAGTTGTAGTGGCCGCGTTAACAGTTCCGTTACCCGCACTGCTGGTGGCGGTTGCTGTGTCCTTGGCTTCAAAGCCGAAATTACCAGTGATCAACTGTCCAGGCTGGATATTCAAATTAAAGTTTCCTACACGCGCCCCTTTATGAACCAAGAATTTATTGGTTAGGTCCGCATGTTTTTTCTGTAGCGTGAAACTACGTTCTGTTTGCCCGTTTCTGATAGTAGAGCCTTTAATAGTAACAGCGGCACCAGCGCTAGCCGTTGCTGCTGGAACGGGGGTAGTTGTCATAGATGTAGATGTTACAGCGGTAACTTTATACCACGTGTTTATCGCGGTGTTAGCAAAGCCGCCTACGTAAACCCACTGGCCTACAGTAACGTTAGTTGTTAAGTTTGTTGATGATGAAGAAAACCCCGTTCCTGTTGCTGCAATATCAGTTCCTGAAAGGTTAACAGGGGTAGTCCATGTTCCGCGAAAGCACGCTTGTATAAAATCATCAAAAGAAGTTGGGCTTAACTCAATATCCAACGAGGGAGAAGCAGAAACATCCGTCCTAAAACTACCGCCACGTTGTGCATCGCCACGCACCTCATTAGAGCGTACAGTTTCTGTAGCTTGCCCAAAGGTGCCGCCCGTGTGGCGCAACGCTTGCAAAGCACTGTTTGGCGTAGTCCCCCAAGTACTTTCAGCAACATAAGAAATTTCTACCTGCGAACTATCCGCCATAACCTTACCCTAATTCATCAAAACGGTATTCGATAGATACCGTGCGTCGCCAAAAGTTACCTTTGTCGTCCGCAACTTCACCACCGCCAATAGTAGCAGCACTGTAACGGATTCCATCAAGGTGTTTTCCCTTAAATATACTGCCTAATTGACGCGCATACGTCAAGGCTAAGCCGTCCCCGGTATTTTTTGGGACAAATATATGTAGAAATATCAACCCTACATTTCTATGAAAGTTTGATCCGGGAGAGCCTAAACTTGCGTAAAAACTAGAACCGTTAATTATTTCAAAGTAAACAAAGGCTGTATTGCTGTTTGTTGTATATTCAACGTTTTGAGAAATAACAGGCGTAGTTAACCAGTTGGCGCGAAGCCTCGCTTCTATCGTCGCTGCGGCGTCCTCATAATTTGGCATTTCTAAACTGTTGTTCTATAACTGCTGCTGTTATTTCGTATACCCCGTTAGGTGCCTTAAGTCTACTGTGCCCGAACTCTATTTTTCTCGAATAGGGGAGGCTGTTGGCAATAGTGATATTATCGAACGGCTTTAAATCCCTTAGGATAGCGGCCACTTGACTAAGAGGCTTTGCCCGTATCAGGCGCTCACTTTTAGGGGAAAATTGATCCAGCTTGCCCGCATCAGGATGCGGGGGAACAGTGGAAGAATCAACGCCGTTAACCGCGATTGTATGGCTTGCGGAATATCTGCCGCTCATAACCGGCGAACCGTATTTTAAAGCGACGTCTCTACTATCAGCAGCTACCGCTTTATACGCTTGTGTGGCGATTGTCTTGTGTAGTTCAACAAACTTTGCAACGTATTCCTCTTGAAACGCTTTATCTATCTCGATTGCAAACTTTGTCGATCTAACTCCCATTGACTTTTACCGTTAAAACATACATTGCAGCATTATTACCTATATGTCTTTTGTCCGAAGCGACAATAATAAAATCTTGTGAGTCAATAGTTAAGATATCCGCGTTTATTTCTGGATTAAATGAAATAGAAGTTGCTGGGATGTAGACGTTTTTAGTGTTGTTATCAATGATCCCGCCGATTTTGAAGGGAGTATTTCCAGAGACAAAGCCGCGAAGTGTTGTTGTAGTGGTGCTTACCGTATTTACTCGCGTTGTACTGTTGTAAGACGCGCTCGCCCGCTTATAGGTAATATCTTTACCTACGCCATTAATTAAAGCAGCAACCCTAGATAGCATATAATTTGTAATTATTTAAAACAGATAGAACATCGCTTGCAAAACCCTCAACAGTTTTGCCATAAGTGACAGAATAAACGCCGGAAACGGCCTCGCTTTGAATCGATGTATCCCGGTTTCTGGCCGCGTAAAGGGTCCGAATATGACTAATTACCGCCATTTCTAAATCTTTGGGGACCGTAGCGAAGCCCGCAACATACCGAACTTCATAGTTATTTCTAGCGCTTAACGGCTGCGGAATGTTGTAATTTAGACCAAGTCCATATCCGTCAAAGGTCCATACGCCGTATTTATGCAAAAGAATACCTGCTTTTGCATCTAAAATTTCATAATCCGTAGATTCTAAGATTGTACCGTCAAGCTTGATATAAGTAATGGATGAAATAGGGGCACGGGTTAAGACAAGGTTTCGCTCGCCCGTCCCTGGTAGAAATTCGGAAATTGTTTCTTGTGAAACAGTGTGCCCTAAATATGCTTCTATTGCCGCGCTTGCCGCTGTGATTAACGTTTGTAGAAACGTATCTTCGCTTGATCCGCTTATGTTTAACCATGCCTTGACGTTCGCCAGAGTGGTTAAATCAGCAGTAGCGGCTGGCGTTACTATGGTAATGTTAGGCATTACTCCCCGCCTTCCGGCTCAGGTGAAGGCGGATAAATAGCCCCAGAGGCCAGCGCTTCGGCTTCCGGCACCAACATGAATTCTTCCGGCACCTGATATGGCGAAATCATGATTAAGTGATCAAAAATAGTGCGGCGTTAACTGTTCCGTTTGAATGGGTTCCAGACATATCCGCTAAAATACGAAAGCTGTTGCCATTTCCACGGTAACGCATTAAATAAAATTTCCCGGTCTCGCTGTTATCATCAACCCTTAGTTGGGTACCTGCTGTCAAAAATTGAGACGAAGCGCAATCTACATTGTTAAAATCAACCTGGTTAAAGGTTGATTGATCAAAACTTTGCAAGGCCGAAAAATCAATTCTTACCGTTGCCGAAAAGGTATCTCCTGCCGGTCCTACCGCCAAAACGGCTAAAAGTTCATCGTAAGGAAACGTGATAAACGCGGCGGAACTGCTAGCGTCAGCAGTTCGAAGCGCTGGAGTTAATGCCGTGATAGGTCGTATCCTGGCTACAGGGGTTCCATAGCCGGTTGTACGCTTTAAAGCTACAATACCTTGTAGAGTTCCGTTAGTGTGTGTTCCGCCTACGTCGATATAAACCCTGATATAACGCTTCCTGCCTTTGTAGCGTAGTGTGTAAAAAGCGGATAGTTCACTAGAAGCATCAGTTCTTAAAGCAATATGCCCATTTCCAATAGAGCCATCAGTTACTTTAGTAAAACCAGGGCCAATGTTAGATCCCTGAATTAAATCAAAATCGGTTGAAACAATGTTAGAGAAGTTTGCGTTATCATCCGATTCTTGAATATAAAATTCAAATTTATTCGTTGTGTTTATTGTATCGCCGGAAGCCCCTAACATAATAACGATAAGGGTTTCTTTCGAGTTAACACAGTCAAAAGAAGAAGATATTCTATCGGATGTACCTTGTACAATTTGCGGTGCAAAAAGGGTTGTCGCACCATTATCGTAAAAAGAATTAGTGATACTTTGGTTTAAAAAAGCATCAAGTTCTCCTACCGTCGTAGTGTCAATGCAGTTTTCAAGCTGTACAAGAACAGGTGTACTAGGGCTAAGCGCGACGGTCATATTAATAAAGTCCTACAAGTGTAGCGGTGCCTAAGTTTGTGACTTTCTTAAGTCTATAAGGGTAATACATACCAGCCACAACAGCTATAGAAAGCCCTGTTGCACCGTTTAGAAAGTCACAAGTGATAGTTCCAGAAGCGTTACAGTGAATTCCTTTAGGGATATAGGCAAGATCATCAGAGCTTGCGGAAATATTGAAAGCGTTACTGGCCGGGGATACTAGAGTATCAGACATTGAAGAGTAAGGATCGGGCATTTTTATAAGTCCTTAATATAAATAAGGCTAAAACTCTTTTATAAGCTTTAGCCTTAAATATTTTCTTTAATCTAAATTATTATTTCTTAATAATTTCTTCATCTTCTTCCGGCTCTTCCACGGATTCAAGGTAAGTTTCCTCCGTTTCGTCCACTGCTACAGCGGGTTCATCGGTTTTTACTGGTAACTCTTCCATTGGAACCAGGTTCCTTTCTTCCTGAGGAATATCCTGAAACACTTCCCCGGGTTCACCTACATTGTAAAGAGCCGCAACACCCTTAGAAAGTAACTTTCCGGCTTCTTCTTTACTGAATCCGGCAATCTCCCCGGTATTGTAGGGAGGGCAGGTTCTTAAAAAAATCAATGGGGTAAAAGACATTTATCAAACCAAACGTTTAAGTCCGCCGAAAATGGAAGATACTTGTACAGTAGCAGTATCAGTACCAGAAGCGCTGGCGTCAGGAGTTACCACCACCCGCACATAACGCTGTGCTGTTTTCGTCAAATCAAAACCGAATTGCACTTGATAAGCGGCGCTAGTAGTCGCACCTGTTACAGCGGTGACAGTTTGAGTAGGCAGTAAGGTGATATCCGTCCACCCGCTCGAACCGTTGGCCGACTCTTGCAGCTTACAAGCAATCGAAAGGGTTTGGCTGGAAGCGATGCTAGCCACACCTCCCACTGCTACCATTACGCTTTCCGCTTTTTGGCGAGTACCGAACCCCTGAAGGTCATGGGCCACGCCGTTGATTGCGGTAGCGTCACCACTGCCACCAGCGGTGACAGAAGCAACAGCGGCAACGTACCGATAAAGGTTACGGTTACTTGTATCACGTCCAAGAGAAGGCATCATAGTATTAAATCTCCAAAAAAATCTACTTAATTATATTAATTAAGCGCCCCAAGTAACGGCTGTAAGAACGGCAATAGTAGCATCTTGGCGAACATCAATGTCATGCTGTTGGATAGCACGGATTAAGGTTTCATCCCGTTGGAACGTGCTAATATTAACGGAATTTTCCGTATATGCCGCAGTCTCACTTGCATCAATAATGAGTCCTTGCGCGTCACCAATAACGACATTGTCGAAATCAACAAAATAAATTTCGGACTCGTTAGAGCTTCCGCCAAGGTTTGCTGGGATCTGTGTAGTCCATTTAATCGGATATCCGCGAAGTTTGCCTTCAGACATTTCAGGAAAAGCAAGGTTTCCGTTACCGTCACGAAGATTAGTTAGATACACATAAACACGTGGTGCAACGATCCATCCTGGACGGCGCATCTTAATATTTGCAGACAGGAGAGCTAGTTCCAGCTTACCTAGGTCCGTAGTAACGTTAGCTAGGTTTACCGTAGCATTAGCGGTAATAACGTTTGCGGTAGTGGCAAGAAAACGGAATCCTTTTGGCGTATTCCCGGTACCGTCACCACGGATAAAAGCAAGGTCTTGTCGTTCTGCAAGAGCGTTAACAAGGTCGTTACGTACAAACGCATCAGCATTGGCGCTAGCAAAACGAAGAAGATCGTTACTGATAGGGACAAGGGCCACAAGTTTACGCGCCGAAAGATTGACTTGCCGGAACGTAGGTTGTGAAGTCGTGATATTAACGCCTTCCGAAACGTAAGAGGCAGTTGCGCCGTTTGCGCCACCGTTAAGTGTCAAGTTTCCGTTAGGCATATCAAGAATATTCGGATTCATAGCCCGAACAACGGCTTGCGAGCGCAGAATCTCGATAATATCAGAAGAGATATCTGGAGGCACCAAATAACCGCCAGCATTCCCTACAGTTGCACCAAGGGCCTTAGCAACAATATCGTCCTTAAGAACTTCACCGGCAAAGCGCTGAGCCGCTTCTTTATTACCTTTAGAAGCAGCAATCGCGCGAACGAAGCGGGAGAACTTTTCGCCTTTTACCGCCGGTGCTTTTGCTTCTGCTGGAACAGTAATTTTTTCAGCCCACGCCGTACTTTTTTCCTGGAGAGGCTGGATCTGTTGTTTAACAGCGTCCTTAACAATGTCCCGCAATTGCTCAATTGTCACTTTAGACATAAAAAATCCCTTAACTCACATGGCCTGTAAAATGGCTGATCTCGCTTGCTACCATTTCATTAATACTTTTTTCAAGCTCTTCAACTGAGAAATCTAGCTCTACCTCACTTGATTCCGTAGTCTTAGAAACTGATAAATCATCAATTTTTTTAGAAAGTTCTAAAATCGTTTTTTGCATTTCTGCAATAATAGATTTTTCGTTAACTTCCTGATTCTCAGGATCATTATTTTCTACAAATTCCTTTTGTTTAGGATTATCTGTAGCTTTGTCATCCTCAGAATATGGTACTTCAATAGATTTAACCGGCATTGTGCCTCTTTTCACTACTCTACTGTGTTCCCGTACCTGCTCTAATACAGATTTTGGCACAAGTAAACAATTATTTATATCTAAAAGATTCTCTGCCCACGTGTACAAGGGGGATGTATCGATCCCTTTAGAGCGTGCCTGAATTAAGGCTTCGGGATTAGAAGGAATTGGTACACAAGAATATTCTAAGAGCTCCTGCTTTAAAAAATTCATACCGTAAGGGCGCTCTTCATCCTCAGCAAAGGTGTATTCTTTAGGTTTAAAGCCTACAGAAACAGCGTTAAGAAATCCGCCTAGATAGAGCTGGAATACTGTATCTGCAAAAGGATGGTAATCTTTTTCACAAAATTTTGCAGTAGAACGTAGTTTACCGTTCTCTAAAATGGTACGGACAGACTTACCTACAGGGAGACTACCGGAATCGTGAGCCCATAAAACAACAGGGTTTTTTAGGTAGTTATCAATATCCCACCCTTCTACCTCGATTCTATCGTTATCCCTATCAATTCCATTAGTAGAAATAACAAAATCGATTGTACGTGCGTCTTTATCAATCTGTTTTTCTGCAAAAAAAGTTTTCTCGACAAAAGAATCTTCTTTCAAAGTTCCTTTTTTCGCATTTTCTTTAAAATCAAAAATTGATAGTAAATTACTCATTTAAATATCTTCGCAATGCTTCCAGAGTCTTATCCTTCTGGATATTGAAAACTTTTCTTTGCATTGTAAAGTATTTATTTTCAGCTACCTGTCTATCACGGTCTCTTTTGGCCCAAAGAAGGTCTTTTTGTTCCTTAGAACGTTCTTCTGTACCTTCAAAATAAGCTACTACAGCACAACGGCAATTAATATCCTCTTCCGCTATACCAAACATACCGGGACCATCCGTTAAATATCCATTACCAGAAACAAACGGATCTCCAACATGTCTAATTTGCCCATCCATATCAGCATGTGATGGACGTTCAAAGGTATCACGAGTTGTTAACCACTCGCGTTGTTTAATACCGGCTTGTGTAATCGCTTCATTGCTAGAGAAACTTGCTATCTGCGTTGATTCAGTTTGAGCAATAGTTCTAGAACGTGAAGTGTTATCAAAAATAGATTCTACTGCATTAACAATTTCTAAAAAAGTTAAATTATCAGTAATTGCTTGTTTTAAAGAATTTTTAACCCTGTCTTTTGTTGTTTCATCAATCTTTGTGATTTTCTCAGCGGTTGTTTGCGTTATGAAAGAAGCAACCCGTAAATTTCTTTCAAACACAAGGTTATCTCCTATTTCCTCCATAACCTTCTGGCCTAAAAGTAAAACGAGTTCTTGGCGCAAAGCTTCTATAAGTTTTGTAATATCTGCTTTTACCTGAGGATCATCTAAGGATTCACTTATAGAAACTATATCTTTTTCCGAAAGTTGTTTATTAATAACCGTTTTTTCAAACGTTAACGATTTTTCAGGGGTGCTTGTATTTATTTTAAAAGGATCTTCCGGTGTCTTTGTTGGTTGTAGGTTAAATGGTATAAAATAAACATCTTGTGATCCATCTTCCAGAACCTCTAAACCTGCAAATCGCCTCCAGTCTTTAAGACTAAAAGCATGAGGCGCAGATTGCATAACTTTTAATGTAAAATCCTTATCCTCTTGAACAGGTGACACGAAGTTTAATTTAAGGTTTATATCAAATTGAGGGCATAGTTGATTGTTTAGTGTATCCCTAATAAGTGTTAGCCTTGGGTAAATAGTATCTTTAGAAAAAAATTGGTCTGCCGCCTCAATCGTTGAACGATTAGAACTTGTTAAAATACCGATTTTCTCTGGGGGAATCCCAAAAACAGAAACTATTAAATCACGCTCGAAAGCACGAATATCTTTGAGTTGCAACTGGGCAAAGTCATGCGTTATCGTTTGAACCGAAAGAGGTCCTGAGGATACAAACGGTTTACCTTGTCGATTAGGTCCGCCAAACTTAGATAACCATGTCTGTTCTAAACGGCTAACAGCCTCAGGCGGTATAGTGGAATCTTTAGAACCAGAGATAACAACATCTGGCCTTGCGCGGTTTGCAAGAAACGATGAAATGTGCTTAGCGGCAAATTCATCCGTGTTTATTTCATCTGCAAGCGCTTCCGCCGCACCTGCGCCACGTTCATACGGATTTAAAGGGTCAATATCTTTAAAAAAGATAATATCTTGCGCCGATATGTCACCTTGCCAGCCGCCGTTAGGGATATTTATCTTATAACGCTCGTTCCCAGGTTTAGCGATATCGACAACCCAGTGAGGAGCTAAAGGGACAAACCCTGTAGGAATACCTGCACCGTTTCTTTCTAGGACCCAAAAACTTTCCCCTGCAAGGTCTAGGTGTTTTTGTGTGAGTTCTAAGCAAGAACGCCCCGCAAGCGCATAACTCTGCTGTCCTCCTCCCATACTAAGTAGGGTTAATACAGGGTGATCTTGTAATAAGGTGCTTTGATTACCGCGTTTAACGAACGCCTGCCATTCAACTGTTGATACAGAAAACGCGATTTTTGAAACAACGGCCCTTATCCAGGGGGAAGTACGCCAAAGTAACAGGAATTCCCGCGTCCCTCTAACAGGAGGACGTGTGTTAAAAGACGGTAGTATCTGCGCCAACATATCTTGCGACGGCTGTACTTTTTTAGGTTTTTTAAAAAAACGCATTATCCAAATACCCATTCAATAGATTCTTTTAACATCAATTCTGTAAGGCAGTAAACAAGAGCGTCTAATCTATCAGGCGATTCTTTTGTACCTGGAACAAAATCACACATTTGTGATTCTAGTATAGAAAACATTCCGTAATGTTTAACTCTATTTTTTTCATAAAGTGATGAAATAGGTTCAGCTCTTAAATATTTACCTTTTTTAGCATGTACTTTTTTAACAGCCGCTGTCGGATTTTCTGTCATAATGTTGTTATATACTAAATCCCCTCCTTGATTTGTCTCAGCAACAATTAAATCAGCACTCCATTTATCATATGCGAAACAAACCATCTTAGCCCATTCAGAAGGTGAATATCTCCCTGATAAATCATCTAAAACAAAAGCTGTATTATCCTCAGATAATCCAGCTACAATTATCCCTGTTTCATCGCTATTTTCCCCTGACGTAACCGCCGGATCAACACCAACAACAACACGTTTAAAGGTAGGTAATGTTTTAACTCTTAGTTCATCTAAAAGAGATAAACGCCAAAGCGCGCCTGGATTATCTTCTAAAATCTCTGCGTGCAATTCTTGCCTTCCTAACCGTGTTCCTTCGTATCTTTTAACAATAGCTTCAATAAACTGAGAAGCGAGGTTATTTTTATTCTCATACGTGCTTCCTTTAGTTAAAGCTGTTAAGTTATCTTTAACAAGCTCTTTAATCAGGGGTGACGGGGTAGGGGTAGTTGTTATACAGGCTTTAGGGTCCGTCCCTAAGCGAAGGCCGAAAAGAAAATTGTCCCAGGCCGCTCTATAGGACCATTTAGCCAGCTCGTCGCACCATCCAGCATCGAATTGCGGACCTCGTAATTGATCCGGTTCATCTGCTGAATAGGTATGTGCGCGACAACCGTTAGGCCAAATAAGAACCCTTTTAGAAGGTATATACTCTGGTCTAAATCGAGGGTTAGATATTTTTAAAATACCGCTGTCCCCTTCGACCATCACGTCTCTAACATCCGCCGCCGTCTGTCCTATAAGGGCAATACGGGATACTTTCTTAGATTCCGCAAGAGAACGTACCCACTCCGCTCCTGTACGTGTTTTTCCCCACCCACGACCGGCAAGGATAAGCCAGTAACGCCATGAGCCATCAGGGGCCAGTTGATTAGGCCGGGCCCAGAAAGTCCAGTCGTGCGCTAACGCCTCAATCTCTGCGGCGGTTAACAGGGATAACCTCTTCTTCCTCTGGATCAGCGGCAGACTCATGAAGTAATTTGCGGGTGATAAACTCCCTTGCTGAATCGGTAATTGCCAACGGTCCACCGTCTAACCCTGTTATTTCTGTTTTCTGAATCGCTTTACCTTCTATTCTATCGATAACTTCCCTAATGGCGTGCCTGTTTCCAGACAAAGCACCTATTAAAAGCTGAGCTCCTATAATTAACTCAGCTTCCGCTTTAGGACCAAGTTTCGCTTTAAGGTGATCTGGTACGTCAAAGTCTTCTTTTAAAAGCTTCTTCATACACCCTGTTATAGACATAGTTCTAGCTTTCCCTTTTGGATATCCTATTTTTCCGCCTTTTATTCCGCGATTAACACCTTTCTTTACAAGAACAAGGTTAGCTAATTGCTTTTTTCTTGCTTCTGGGTCTTTTGATAAAGCCATTTTATATTCTCGTGTTTGCTCTAAAAACTCATAAGTACACAAGTTATAATGTTATATAATTTATTATTCTTAATTAAACAAGTTTTTATTTGTGTAGAAGCTGAATCTATAAGAGGGCCTGCCTTCCTTACCTACTATAGAGACTTCCTCCAGCGATTTTTGTTTTCAGAAAAATAAAAACGCCGCTGGAAAACCTAATTAGAAAACCCCGGCCCCAAGAGCCAAAAGATATCAGCACTTAAAAAATATCACCCCTGAAATCACTACTGATACCCTCTAAGCCCTTGTTTTTATTACGAAATATCAGTATATCAGCAATATCTGCTCAAAAATTGATTTTTTTAAAAAATAAAAATCGTCCGGTTTAACTCTTATAGGAGGATATAACCTGTAATAGCGTTTTAAAGCGTTTTAAACACACCTTGTTATTTAATGTACCCCCCTAGCTTAAACACAGAGAAGGTTTAAAAACACCGTTAAAACTTCAACACAAGGAACCCCCTGTAAAACCCCTGCGAAAGAACGCAAAAAAGGCCCCGAAAGGGGCCTATATCAGGTATCAGTAGTGCGTGCGAAAGCACTGATATACTGATACCTTAAAATTTTAACTTATTTCGATATTACTTGTGGCTGTTTACCAGCAACGCTAACAGGTTGTGCCGCTCTAAGGGCTAGGTACTGTTCTTTAAGGCCCTTATTTTCTTTTTCCAGGGCTATAAGCTGTATACCAGTAGTTCCATGCGCACCGCAAGAACTTTCGTTATACTCCCACCCCTGGCAAAATCCCGAACAGTATTCCAGGGGGTAGCTCCTTAAGCACCGGGATAGTAGCAACCTGTCATCACAGACGGGCAAGGCTTGACCGTGGGACACTGTTGGAACAAGGGCAGCTAGGGCAACGCCTAAAAATCGCATACACCCCTGTAGCCTCATCTTTTGGGCCGTTACAGTGAACATTTTATGAACATCCTCCCATAAGCGTTACTCCCCTGTCAAAGTTGACAGGTCTAAGCAACTGATACCATTTTTACTAAAAAGAAGTTTATTTCCTTTGAACTGGTTACAGGCAAGGCAGCAAGGAACCTTGTTTGATTCGTCGTTATCCCCTCCCTTGGAACGCGGGATAACGTGATCAATGGTAAAGGCGTTGGCCTAAGCGTCCTTTCCAGGGATAAGCCATCACGCACCCTTGTTAAAATCGTAACACCTTGTAAGGCCCTTTTCCGCCATAGCCAGGGCGTTTCCGTTGTCGATATCGTCATCGGTTGCGGCCAAAAGGTAGTAACCGTTTTCCCCGCTCTTGTTAACGTATAGCGAGGCCCCAGGCGCTACCGGCTTACTGAAAACGTGTACATCCTCTTTATGATCGTAGCAGAACCAGGTGAAGCCATTCAGGTTCAGGCTCTTGTAAAAGGATTTACTTTTTTTCATAGAAAGGACACGCTTTCACGGAATCGGTAAATTTAAAATCAATCTCTACCTTTCCTGTCAGGAAAGAAATAAGAACAACATTTGCAAAAATAGCGCAAATACCTAGATAAATAAGGGCTAATTCTGCAAAAATGTATTTCATTTAAATAAACCTTTGTAAAATACTTGCAAAAAACAATGCAGATTGTTTACCTTGTACCAGTATAATATTTTCTGCTCTAGCCAACTGCTTGTTAGCTCTATCTGAATGATAGGCTTTACACTCGATATACAAGTTAAAATCAGTGAGATAAAAATCTAGTTTCGCATCATTAGAATGCTCTCTGGTAAATTTAATACCTGCCTCTAACAAAGCATTTTCAACTATATTTTCGATAGGGTCTATCATCTATTTACCTAACTTTTCCTAAACCTTGTTAAGCGATTCAAGGGCACTGTGAACGGCTTTCGTAGCTTCCCCTATTTCTGTAACGGTCAACCTTGGCAAGGCATCAAGGCTAGGTAGGAAGGGCAGCACTCCCTGTAGCGCTTTTTTTGCTTGTTCAAGAACATCACCCTGTTCGATAGCTGAATAACTTTCCGCCAGAGCTTTATTAACCCTGCCGCGTTCCTCGCAAGCGTTACCGATATTGCACCACCGCTCAAACTTTTCGCTTTCGGTAAAAGCGACGGTGTAGCGTCTAAGCTCTTTCAGTACAGAGGTTTTTATTAAAGTATGTTCGTTATTCATCAGTATTTACCTGTATTACATCTATAAATAATTTCGTTGTAACCTTCTTCATCTAAACAAAGAACGTTTTTAACCTCGTCTTCGTGGTCTAAATCATCCCCAGGCCAACCGTCATTGATACGGTATGATTTACATCTAATATAAAGATACTCTAAAATATCACGTTTAATTAATACCTCTTCACCATTTCCAACGTGTTTATTTACAGGGCGCAAGCTTGCCGCTTAAGCCCTTCGTAATCGGTGGCCCACTCAATTTTAGATACCATGGTTTAACAATCTCTTCATCATGTTCTTCTATCGTCTCACCTAATCTGCCGACCTGTTTAAAAGTATTAATTTCATTATTCCTTTATGAAATTACCGTAACATACCTAATTTTCAGGCGGAAAATTATTTTTTATGAAACGGGATTTTTTCTGAATTTCTGTAAATAGCAAAATTATCTTTTATAAACTTACCGTTTTTGCACGCTTGTACACGAAATTCTCTAGGTATATCTTTAAAATCTATAAAAGATTCCATTTCCTTAATAATATTTACGAAATTTTCTTGCCACTCTTTCGGCATTGCTTGAAGTATGGAACGTTGTATAACGTAATAATTTGTGTAAGCTAATCCGAAAAAATTGTTAATAACTTCTTTATCACACAATGTGTTTTCTTTATTTTCTGGAAAAATCACCGGAACAAGTTCTACAAAATTTTCTTTTTTTCTGAATTTAGAGAAAATCATAATAATTACTTTCTGGTTATTGTGGTGGAAAAATAGCTCTTATACTATTATTCTTTTTATATAAAAGCATGTTTAATTGTTTACCGTTTAAAAAACTTTATATCCTTTACCGTTGCGGCGGCAATAAGTCGGGCATTAGCCACTTTTTCAGGGTGGTTAATATCTACTTCGCAAATATGTATTCCCGCCCCAGGTTGCGAGATAAACCCTGTACTTGTTGATGAGGCTCGTGCGCCCTGTAAATCCAGGGTCCTGGGGTGTTTTAGTAGTCATAATGTAAGCCCTCTTTTCTTTTCTTGATGAACTCACCTTATTACACCTAATTTATAGGTGTCAAATCTTTTTTCATCGTAATTTTCAAAGGATGCCTATATTCGCGGCAAGGGTCTTCTAAGAAGCGGTTCACCGCATCTATGATCTTTTCGGCGCTGTAGGTGCCCGGCAAGGTGAACTGTAGAACTTCCTTCACTCGATGCCCTTTTCTATGGCAACACTGTAGGGGATCGTAAAAGAACCGTCGCCGTTGTCTTCCACAAGGCTTTTTGGCAGCCAAACTTCATCATGCCCTAAATCAAACAGGATCGCTTTTTCTGTTTCTGTCACCACTTCATAAGGGGTAAAGGTCTTAAGCCTTTGTTTTGTGTTCATTCACAAGCCTTTCGAGTTTAACGATGCGGTCCCTGAAAACCTCTAACGTGAAATTGTGCCGCTCTTTTAACGCTTTGATTTCGCAGTTATGGCGGTGCGTGATTTCCTGTAAAAGCCAGCCTACCAGGAATTTTTTAATGATCTTAGGCATAGAAAAACCTCTTAAAAAGAAGGGAGATAAGATTACTTATCTCCCTTTAAGTTACCGGCATTAAATTTTGGTTAACAAGAGGGCTGGTTAATTCAATACCGGTTCACCTTCCCTTGCGGTCATCACGCAAGAAAAAGCTACTCTTGGGACGCTTTCCCGTAAAAACCCTTGTTAACAAGGGCTTTTAAGGCGGGGTTCTTTCTCCCCTGTCACCCATCTTTACGTTCCCTTGCAGAGTAGGAACACCTCACGGTCACTTGGCGCATTTTTCCGTAAGGCCAAAGCTCCCTTGTCACATCACAAGGGATAGGTTGGCGCGGTTTCTGGTCTTTAGACAGGTTCGCTTGTACACGCCCCGCTGCCGTCGCAGCGTCCCCCGTCACAGGTCATCTAAAAGAGCGTTGGCCGACCGTCGCCAGCTACCTAACTCTTTTAGCAGGTCCAGAACCTTTAATTATTCCGCGCCAAAGGGAAACACGGTTAAACCCTGTCCCCCGTTGGATCGGTTAGACGTTATTTTTTAAATATCTCGCTAACTTATCCCTTTGTTCAAGAAGCATTGCCGGAGTAAGGCCGGTCTCTTGTTCGATCTTTAAAGCTTCGTAACAGATACTAGAATATTTATTAATTTCTTCTAGCTTTACATCTTTAGGGATTTTCTGAGAAGCTGATACAGAAATAAAGATACGGTTTTCAAAACTTCCCGCCTCATGTTCATGTAATTTATAGATAATTGACACTTCGTAATTCTCGATAGCCGGTTCTTGGTGCCAGTCTAAACAGTCCATAAAAGCCCTCTTTTTATTTAAAAATCTATAAATGGTTTAACCCAAGTATAAACAAACCCTTCTTTAGATTTGCTTGGCGGTAATAAAACACAACTTCCGTTGTCATATACTTCAAAATCTGAAAAGTCACTACTGTTATACAGTAAGGACTGTTTAAAGTAGTAATGAGTACCGCGAGGTGTTTTTACAGACGGTATAAATGATATATTTACACCTAAACTAATTAATCTTTTCTTAAACTTATCTAAAGATTCCTTGTCTTCAATATCTACAACAAAAACCCCTGACGCATTACCTGTTATTAAACCTAGATTAACCTCTTGTTTGTATTTATCAAAGTTCTGTTTAAGCTGTTCTTTTGACAGGAAAACAGCTTGGTTTACAGAAAATAAAGGACGTTTATTTGTAGGATCAAAAGGAATAACCTTCCACCCAAAATTTAAATAAGTGTTCAATCCCATAAAAGCCCTCTTTTGTTATAATTGGCGCTCCTTGTCTCAAATCCGCCTTGACAAGGAAAAGTAAACCCTGACGATAAATTTACTTTGGTCTCGGTCTAGAATTTTATTCCGCGCCAGTGTTACCCCTGACAAAAGCAGGGGCAACCCTGGATCGGTTTTAAGCCCAAAACCCCGGATAAGCGCCAGTAAACAGGCGGTGCGCCATTACGTCCTTAGGCGTGTCAAAAGAACCGAAATTATTTTTAATAAAAGTATCCAGTTTTTCAAACATAGCTTCTGATTTATGATTTTCAATTGAGATATATTTGACTTGCGGGATATCGTCGCGGGCATTGCTGTATTCGTAAGAATCTGTCATCCCGTCAAAGTGTCCGTACCGATACTTGCTCACAATACGGTTTAAAGATTTCATCATTTCAGGGGAAGCGTCTTCAACGTAAACATCAACCGAATTACCGCCCGCGAAGTTGTCACTTCTTACGCTAACTTTAATCCCTGGAAATTCTTTCTTGATTTCTTTTTTAATGGCGTTGGCCGCTAAGCTTGCTCTTTTTTTCATTGTCTAAGCCCTTTGTTATTAAGTTATAAGAAGGTTTTAACACCTATTTTATAGGTGTCAAGGGGCTAAAATAAAAAATCTTTTTCCTCTAAACCTTGTAAAACAGCGTAGCTTTTTTCCAACGTGTAGATATTACCATTTTTAGTAATAAATCTTTTATCAAAATCTATAATTTTACCTTTTATTTTTAAAACATAGCTCCAGGATGTTTCATAAAATATTTCTTCCGGCTTGATCTTAACGGGATTTTCAAGAGTCTCTTTCATCAAAAGCAACTTTCAGGTTAAAAAGCTCCCACTTGGCAACAGGCATTTTAGCCTTCCCGGCTTCCCAGGCTTGCCACGTTTTCCAATGGGAATGTACCAGCGCCGCCGCCTGCTCTTGTGTGAGGCCGCAAAAGGTCCGCTTATCGTTTACTTCTTTAGCTGTAGGTTTTCCTGTCATTATACTTTTAACGTTCTTCATAAAAAGATAATTTTGATCTAAGTGACTTATTCTCTTTAAGTAAATCCTGGATTACTTCATTTTGAAGAAAATCCATATGATCCTCTACTAGCTTACGTCTAACTCCGTGATAATCGTACTCTCCAGGAACATAATCATTAAAACTTTTTTCACCTTTTGCTAAACTATACCTTTGTAAATACTTAGTATCTCCCTTTAATAATTCAGCAACTATTTTAGTTGCCCTGTCTTCTATCTCACCTGCAATATTCCATGCCGCATCATTTAATACAAAGCTAGTTACAGAGTCAGTTATTAATTCAGACACTAAAGCATCAGCTTTAGAAGCTAGTTTTTTAACAACAGTTTCAAACTTAACTTTTAAAAGCTCTTCTATTTTATCTGTATCATCCATATAAAGATTCTTTTAGAAAGATGTTAAAAATGAATATGTCAAGAACCATCGTTGTGTTTATAAAATAAATGTTTCTTAGCTAACGCTTTACGCATAACCAAATCTATTTCTTCTTTATTTTCAAAAGAAATAAAAGATGGTGTAAAGATGATTTTATTATCTTTTAAACGGTATTTTGACTGTTCTTCCGTCAGTAAGCCTGAATAGAACTTTGATTTTTTATCTAAATAATCCAGCATTGTTTTTTCCTTTGTGTTTATAAACAACGTACCTCCTTATTTTTAGGCAGCAACTAAAATTTTTCCGCAAGTTTTTGATGCGTGTAAACCTTTGAAAGATAGGCCACTTGCCGCCCCTTGTCAGCGCAGTTGTGGTAACAGCGAGTTGCTTGATCCAAGGTTAGATAACGCTTCTTAAGAGATACAAGAAACTCAACCGCGTATAGGACATTTTCATACGGATCAAAGGCTTGATCCAGTGTCTCAAACGCTTTCGGATGCGCCTTAAGGTTGATCTGCATACATCCTACATCAATAGATTGTTGACCACTAGCCAAAAACCGTCCTGCCGCCAATACCGCCTCATTTTTTGTATTGTAAAAATAACCTTTGCCACCAACGTTAATTGTCCACGGCCAAGGTTCTTTTCTATTCGTTTCAGAATTCCAACGCCCTGTTTCTGTTAGAGCAATAGCTGTTACCCTATCCTTAGGAAGGTTAAAAGATGATGCCACCATCTTAATGTTCCCAATACAGGGGTTTTTTTCATTAATGATGCGCCCTCCCTTTAAAATATATTCACCATCGTTACTATTATAGACGATCATAGAGGTTTGTTTTTCAATAACTTTATTGTTTTGTCCCGAAGCAAAAGCAGTAATAACCGCACCTGCAATCAAACCAGTTATAAGTTTCATAGTGGTAACCTCTTAGTTATGTTGTTATGAAGATAATCTACTTCATAAAAGTTAACGGATAGTTAAAACCCCTGTTTATAAAAACAGGGGGTTTTAATTTATTTTTCCAGGTCTTCCCATGTATCAGGAAAGTTATCTTCAATATCAAATAATAATTTTACCGCTTCTTCATCATCCTCATTACATACACCTAAAATACTAACATATCCTCCTAAATCGTGTTTATTTAATTTAATTTTAAAATCTATTCTGCATAAAGATTCTTTATTCTTATATTTATTAAGCAAGCCTTTTATTATTCTTTTAGCCCCTTGTTTTTGCTCTTGTATAGATGAAAAGTCAGGGGTCTGGTCTGTTGGAAAAGCAGGTATATCTACTGTTAAAAAAGTCATTTCTTAATCCATCTGTTTGTGATAACAAAACGCTCTTGTAAAGAAACATTAAATACAGCTTTTGTATTTTCGTACTTATTTTTACAGCGGATAGTTACAGATTTTTCATTAGTTATTACATTTTCAACCACGTAAAAAGAAAACGGGCTGTGAATAACGTTACCTTCTTTAAGGTCTGTAGAAAACACAGTTTCTGTTAGATAACCGCTGTTTGCTGATAGGATGCCTAAATGAATATCTGTACCAGCGTCCAGTAATTCTTTGTAAAACATACGTAAGCCCTTTTTGTTAAAAACACGTTATAGAAATTTTCTATAACGTGTTTTTAGGCTTGTAAAGCGTTTTTAAAAAAATCAGATTTTGAATTTTATAGATCCTCTATCATCTGAAAATCTACCGTTAAGGGTAATTTCACTAAAGTTCAAAAATAAGAAAGGGTAAGGCTCTTCTAAAATCAGTGTCTGCCGAATCAGCTTCCCCTATAATTTTACCGAAAAGGGCAACATGCATAAAAACTTCTCCTAAGCGGCACTTTGTGAATACCAGGATGGAACACCGTGAAAAGAACGGTGCCACGTTGCAAAACGTGACTTATCTTTTATATAAAGTTCTCTGTAAGCTGAAACAGGGTTCTCCTGTTTGTAAGCTTGTGGAACAACCTGCGGAAAAGGCGTTAATCCATTGTTTCCGAACGGCTTTTCATTAACCCATAATTTCCACAAAGTTAACAAAACAGTCTCTGTTTTATGGGTTTTACCAAATCTTAAACGGTACTCACTGCATAAGGTAATGGCCATGGTGTAGAGCCAGATAAAATTATCGTTCGATTCCCTAACCCATAAGGAAGATGGGTGATTTTTATGCGTCGGCTTATACGGCGCTTGTATACCATTCTCCCAAAGCGCGGTTGCTAGTAATTGAGCGGACTCCAGTATCATTTTTGGCACGTGTTTATCGCAGTGGTCCCTGGCCGCTTGTACAGGATCACGATTTAAGAAAAATATGTTCATTTTCTTCTCTTTCTATATATTTGGTTATAAGTACTATAAATGCTAACCCGACCAAAAACTTATCCGTCACAGGTTTACCGTTTAGCCAACGCTCTAACGTTTGTTTACACTCAGCGCCGATAGGACATCCTTTTATAGCCAGATCAAAGAAATGTTTTTCAAAAATAAACACTTCTTCTTTTGTTAGAGAATTAAGGAATTTTGCGGCCTCTTTTGCTGTTTGCGGGATCATCAGGCCACCAT
>JACCDR010308542.1_pt1 | contig 45625 bp, 76 predicted proteins | sample 7446431 | NCBI WGS metagenome assembly JACCDR01 (sample SAMN15323443, study PRJNA562643) | freshwater metagenome | isolation source: river surface water | place: USA:Blue River Watershed | collected 2017-08-17 | reverse complement strand
TGCCGTAGCCGTTGCCGTAGCCGTCGCCTATCATTTTACAACCTTAGGCGCTGCTTCAAGAATAGATGCGTAAGCATCGTCGGTCATTTCAGCCACCTCAAGTCCAGCATCATTGATGATGAGCACGCTAGGAAGCTTGGCGCCAATAGAGTGCTGATTGAGAGGCAATTTTAGTCCGTTGGCCGCAACGTCCGAGATAGAACCCGAGCTGTCCCGGGTGTAAACACGCCACAGACGGTAAGCCCCAGTCAGCACTACAGATTTATTTGCTAGGTCAATACTTTCCACTACTCCTGCGTGAACACCAGCGACATTAGCTCTTACAATTACTTTTTTACCGATACAGCTTTTTTCCATCTTAGTCATTGGTTTTCTCCTTGGTTATATGAAATTGATCATTCGATACAAGATTACTCAAGCGAATTAACTCACGCATTTTTTCTGCGTAGCTTCTGCGCGGCAAATCTACTGTTTTGTACATATCTTCTTGGGCGCGTTCGATTAATGCTTCGTAATGACTATCGTTATCTTTACTCATACCCATTCCCTTTCATCTACAATGTTATCAGAACCACACTCAGGACAAATGCTGATCGTGCAATCGCACCATTCATCATATAAACGGTCATCGGCCCATGAGCAATCTTGACATACGGTGCGAAACTTAAGTTTTTGCTCCGGGCCATCATCTGACATGCGAAACATAATCACTCCTTTGTGGCGATTAGGCCACCTACTAAAAGAATAACAGCGATAAACACACAAAGCGAGTTAACTAATACTAAATTGGCGGACATCTTATCTCCTATCACAAAGCGCAATTGCTCTGTTGCGGCGCTTATACACAAGCGTTTAAACTTTGTACACCTATTATTTGCTGACTTATGCCGCCTTGACCAAGGTCACCGCGCTTCCCTGCGCAGCTTCCTTAGGAGAGAGTGAGAGGAGTTGTTGTTCAAGCAGCATAACAAGTGAGGACTGAATCTCCATGATTGCTACAGCTCCGCAAGTAGGGTCTAGTTGACCCGAAGTCACACGTGCTCTGATTAACTGGATCTCAAGTTTCAGTTCGTTTGTTATGTTGTTCATGCTACTAGTTAATGCATGCATGGTGCCAGCCTCTAGTCGTTTATACTGCAGTTAAAGCTATTTTAGTGTTTAAGCGCTCAACAACTGTCTAAAAGATCGGCGTCAAATTGCGTCACTGAGTATTCCTGTAAACGCACGACACGGCACGCTGTAAACTCCCAATGTGCTCCTGGCCAAGACAAAAACCAAACACAACGATAGCACCCCCTATGATGGGAATAAAGAAAGGGTCTAACGCTGCCTACGGTAAACGTCACAAACTGTTTCATGCAGTCCACCTATTCAGATCTGCACAAGCCCTACGCGCATCAGATAGATTACTCCAAGAGCTGTGCTTCTCTTTGGTCTCGGTGTTATGTACCCAGAATTCAATAGTTTCTACGTTGCCGGTTTTAATTCGATGAATTACAACTAAATACTTCATGTCTTATTCCTTATAAAAATTAATGATAATAAAAGCAATAGCTTTTGTTTAATCGGGCGACAGACTAACAGCCAAAACAACCATTTTTTAGTGACTTCTAGCGTAACCCACTCGTCGTTATGCCTTGCAGATGCTACAAGATGCCCAGAGCCGGAGCGGTGCAGCATTAAGCCGTTGCCTGTCTTTGGATCGAATACCGACGCTTGAGTTCCAGAGAGCTTCATTTACGATGACCTTTCTGGCGCAGACGCCCACCGACTATAGTGAATAGCATATTGTCTCCTAAATACAATATCGGTTAATTGTGCGGATTAGTCGAGATAGGTTTTACTTGGCTTCGTCATATTCACGTTCTCCTTCAGCATCTCGCCGTATACAGACTATACTGCATAACGAGTGCCAAGCCCTTTACCGCCTAATTGCAGGCTGAGACTAAAACACTGCGTAAGAAGTATACGATTGACTAAAAGATGTGTGTCAATTAACGTCATCGCGGTCGATCGAACAGGGGTGAGAGAGAGGCTATTTGAAACGAGGTAAGTGTGTTGAAACGATATTGCAAATGAGTTGCGTTAATGGGGATGAGATGATGAAGCTATGCGTCATGCAATTTGCATACCCTAACCTGCGCATAACCCAAGCATCTTGCGTCTATTTAGCGCATACTATATAGACAACGCATGTGTGTGGCACAGAACGTGCTATAGCAAGACGCGTGCCAGGGGAGGGGGTAGGAAAAATGGTGGGGTGGTGTGCTGTTTGTACAGATTCGCCCACATAATTTTCCACTTCCACCCCCTTGTTGGCTACCTACCCCTTAACGCATATGCAACATGCGTGTATAGGTCAATTGTGTGCGTCTAATGACGTACCCTGAGCATAGCCGGGGATATGTTTGTGGTAGCTATGTGAAGGGTACGGAAAGTTCGCGTTTCGCCCCTTCGGGCTCACCGCTCACTCTACAGGCATTGTTAAGAAATCTCTATAAACTTTCTTTAGAACAATATCACGCACTTAACTCAACTAGTGCACAAAAATGACAGTATAAATGTAAAAGTCCTGAGGAAGACGAGAGCCCTGCGATCGTCTGACGAAGGGAAGGTATTCTTAGTTCTTGGTTCCGACCTTCGACGGTGGCTCAGGTCGGCGCAGATCGGAAACCGGCAGAAGGCGGGAAACAGGAACTAAGACAAATAATACGGAATGGGATTCCGTCCACTTGTTGACGGGGCTCGGGCTAGCCAGATAGCCAAGTGGGGGTGGGTAGGCACTAGCTGTCTATCGCCCCTGCCTATAGAGGGTGCAAATGCCAGAGATTAAAAAGGTAATTCGTAAGCGTAGAGGCAACAAGAAGCGCCCAGGCTTTGTCATGGAAATTGACAAGCAAATCCTGTTGCGGCGTGAGCGCTTAAAGAAGCTCGGCATTGAGTTTAAGCACAAAGCCAAGCACCGTGCGGATAACCGCAAAGGCTACGAGAAGCGCCTTGAGCGCGAGGCAATCGAGTCAGGCAGGTTTCAGTTTTTTAAAAGCGACGACGGGGATTATTAATGCCCTATTGGAAATTGGTGGGTGTTGCGCCGTGGCTCTTGTTTGAGGCTGTGTATCAGATAGCTGAGCAGGACAATCCGGCTTTGTTCGCGACTCCTGAACGACGTGCGCAGTCCGCTAAAGCAATTTTAAACATAATTTATTGGAACATACCTGTTGGCAACCATTGATCTTTCTCGCCTATTTCCTAAAGCGTATGACGGTACACACAAACCCCTCCCTCGCCAACGCGAGTTCTTGAGTGCGGTTCTTGATAAGAACGGCCCGCACTTCGTAGCGTACTACGGAGGTTACGGATCGGGTAAGTCCGTGGTGCTTTGCACTGCAATCATCACTCAGGCCGTGCTTTACGGGGGTGATTACCTCATCTCGCGTATGTACATGCCTGAGCTTAGGCGCACTACGATGAAGACTTTCCTCGAAATGTGTCCTAAAGAGCTGATTCACGAGATCCGCGTGGCCGATGCCGAGGTGCACCTTAAGTCAGCCCAAGGTATTGCGATCGTGTACTTCATCGGTCTCGATGAACCGGGCAAAATCGACTCGATGAACCTGTCCGGGTTTGCAATTGACGAGGCTTCGCAGACCACGGAAGAGGCGTTTTTGAAACTCCAGGGGCGTTTACGTAATGTTAAGGGGTTACGTAAGGGCCTTCTCGTAGGTAACCCTAAAGGGCGCGATCACGTCTACCGCTATTTTGTTAGCAAAGTCGCTCTCAAAGAGACGGAAGACCAGACTCTTGAAGAAGTCAAAGCCGATTACCACATGATTGTGGCACCTTCCACAGAAAACGTCCACCTTCCGCGCGGTTACGTTAGCCGGATGCTCTCAACTTATAGCAAAGAACGTATTCAGCGCGACATCATGGGCTCCTTTGACTCGTTCGAGGGCATGATTTACGACGATTTTTCGCGTCAACACCACGTCGTAGCCCCCTTTGCCATCCCGGACTCGTGGACGCGCATTGTTGGTCTAGATCATGGCTTCACAAACCCCACCGCAGCCTTATGGGGCGCGGTAGATCACGACGGTACGGTCTATATTTACCGCGAAATGTATAAGCGCGAGACTTTAATCAAAGATCTCTGCGCCGAAATGAAAAGTTTAATGGGCTGCTCACCCTCTAATCCGAGAGGAACTGAGAAAATTGAAGCAATTTATATTGACCCCTCTACTAAAGCTCGACGAGGACAATCTGGCGTCTCAGATTTCTCCACATATCTCGAATACTTGCCGGATCATCTTCCTCTGGTCTGCGCTCAGAACGATGTATCCTCTGGGATCGATCGCGTTAAAAGCTACCTCAGACTAAACCCTAAAACTAAGAAGCCTCGGCTCATTATTTTTTCAAATTGTGTAAATCTAATTGAAGAAATTGGCGAGTATCGCTGGGCTGAGTTGTCTGCTTCCCAAGAAGGGCAGAAAAATCAAAAAGAAGAGCCTAGAAAGTACAACGACCACGCGTGCGACGCGCTTCGCTACCTTCTTATGTCGCGTCCAGACCCGTCTAAGCGCCCAGATGAGCAAAAAGGTTGGCCCACGATGCAAACCGGCATTCAAAAAGAGCTTGCTGAGATCCGCCGCCCTAAGCAACGTGATCCTTTCCAAGATTTTTAGTTTTTACATTAAGTTATACCAACTGTTGCACAAAATTAACAGTATATAGACATAGGGAGACGCACCTCATGAAACAAACGCGTAAACACTCCTGATCCGGGCTCTGCTTTGGCATCCCGGATCAACCGTTAAGGGCGCATGCGGACCCTTTGAGACGGCTTCTCAGAATATCCCAAGCGGAGGACTTTTATGGCATTTGCAGCAGCTAATCTTACTAACGAACCACGTTCTTTTTCAATCGGTCCCGTTAAAATCCAAATTCTAACTTTTACTTGCGTGTCGGGCGATACCTCTGGAACCGTGACCGCAGACGCATTGTCTTCTGTTGACAGTCTGTCTGTTCCTGGTCTTGGGGTATCTGCTATTTCTATCTCCGGCAACGTAGCCACATTAACTTTTGACGACCCTGCCGCTAACCGCACCGGCATGATCATTTGCGTGGGGCGTTAATGTCTGGAAAAGTGCCGCACGTAAAGGGTGGGGGATACGTAGGCGGTCCAGAAAAACAACCCACGCTAAAATCAAGACAAAAAGCCGATATTGAAAAGACGTTTAATCAACCCGATCCGGTAGGCGACTTCATACGTCGTGTTATCGGTGGTAACAAAGAAAAAAAGAAAACCGGATTCTAATGTTTGGTAAGTGTAAGGTTTGCGCAGAGAAGGATAAAAGGATTTCCAGTCTTGAAGACCAGGTTGCCTTCCTGCGCGACCTTGCGCATCCTCGTGTTGATAACGAAAATATCCCGGCCTCTAATCACGAGGCAAATGGCGTACTAGACGCCCTACAAGAACACATTACAATTGAAACGCGCGCTGACGCTGCCCACAATCTTTCCGAAGAAGAGATTGCTGAGCGCGAGGCTCTGCTCGGGGGCACCTATTAATGGATAACGGATCAAACGCGGTTACTAGTTCGGGTAACGACATCGACATTACTAAAATCCCGACAGAAGACCACAAAAAACTCGCGTCTGCAATTGAGACTTTCTACAAACAAGATGGCTCTCAAAAATCACGTTTATCATACCATTGGGAGCGCAACCAAAGATTCCTTGATGGGGATCAATGGCTTGTTTACGGAACAAGCGGTGCGGGGCAATACCAATGGAACACGCTTGTCGTCTCTAAAGCTAATGAATACATTCCACGCCCTGTTACTAACTATCTCTTTGATGCTTACCAAACCCTCAAATCCTACCTCACTAAAACGAAGCCTCGCAGCACCGTCAAGCCGAACACGCAAACCTTTCAGGACAAGTCAGCCGCTAAGGTCGCTAATCTCTGTATTGAAGCAAACTATGAGCGGCTAAAAGATCAAGAGAACTATGAGTACGCATCATCCGTTCTTGTGACTTATGGTACGGTTTTTAAAAAAACTTATTGGGACACTAACGCCGGCGACTCTATCGAAGTTCCCGGTGAGCCTTCTATCGAAGGCGACGTAATGGGCGAGCCACAAACCATTCAGCTTGGTGACGTGGCTACTGTTATCCGAGAACCTTACTGCATGGCGATTGATCCTCTCTCGCCGGATCTTCACAACGCGCGTTGGGTTATGGAGTATGCAATTCAGCCTTTAGACTGGATTCGAGACACTTATGGTAGGTCTGAGCAGGGATACACCGGGCTTGTTGACGAGGTAAAACCGGAGACACAGCTCTCTGGTTCAATGCGCAGATTCTACCAGCTTAAAAACTCATCTGGCGTGCGCAATAGCGCAACCCTTGAGGGTGCTGGTGGTAATGGTGAGGGTGGGTCACAAAATCTTCAAAACTGCGCTGTTGTGAAGGAGTACTATGAAAAACCTACTGCCCTTAATCCTTCCGGTCGTATGGTGGTCGTTGCTAACGGCGTGTGCCTTTACGCTGGTGAATCGCCTTATTCCGGTCCTGACGTTGGAGACTGGCATCCATACTCTGAGTGCCGATGGGAAATCGTTCCTGGACGTTTCTGGGGAAAATCCCCGCTAGACGCCGCTTGCGATCTTCAAAAACGCATCAACTCGATTGATGCAACCATCATGCTTACGCGTAAGACGATGGCGATCCCACAAAAACTTATTCCTACAGGCTCGGGCATTGAGCCGGGTCAGTGGACTGGGCGTCCGGGACAAAACATCATGTTCCGCGCTGACGCGGGGATGCCAGCAACCGTACCCGCTTCCGGCGTTGATCCACAAGTCTGGAAAGAACGTGAGCAGTGCGTCGAAGACCTTAAAACAATTACTGGTGCAATCGACATTTTAAAAGGCGACCGTCCTCCGGGAGTTAACGCCGCATCAGCACTATCGCTTCTTTATGAAGTGGGTACTGGAAAACTATTCCCCGTCCTCGATCGTTGGAAGCGCTTTGTTGAGAGCGACCAGAAAAAAGAACTGCGCTTGATTGCGCGGCATTACAAAGAGCCTCGCCCGCAATACATTGCCCTTCTTAAACAAAAGAACAAAGAGCTTGCTGAAAGCGAAATTGATAAGTTCCTTGGTCAAGATCTTCTTGACAACTGCAACGTTATTGTTGAGGCCGGGTCTAACGTACCAAAGCTTGAGGCTATGAAGCAAATGCGCCTTCAAGAAGCTGCGGCTACTGGCGCAATCGACCTCATATCGTCGCCCGAAAACCGCGCCGAGTTTCAGCGTCAAATGGGCATCGTAGGTTTTGACAACGATGTGTCACCGGCCATGAACCGCGCGTCGTGGGAAAACGACTGCTTAGACAATATCCTTCAAAACCCAGATAAAAAGCCTGTGGTCCTTGCTGACGAAAATCATGAGATCCACATTGCTGTGCACTTTAAACGTGTGCAAGAACCGGCTTGGATGGAGCTTGACCCAATAATTCAACAAGAATACATGGCTCACATCGAAGAACACAAAGCTATCGTGGCCCAGCAAAAAGAAATGGCCGCAATGGAAGCAATGATGACTGGGCAACCGCCGCAGGAAGCGGGACCGGCGCAGTCGTCTGAACAAGGCAAAGGCGCTCCTCAAGGTGTTAAAGAAGCCGCCGCATCCGCCGATATACCGCCCGGAGAAGGCCCTCAGTGATTTGTTCCCGTGATGGCTGCTCAAAACGGCTCGACGTTTGCGGTCTGCATGTTCCGTGGAATTTGCAGTATCTCCCAGCGAACGTAAACATTAAGAAGGGTAACAAGTATTGATGTTAAATCCAAAGACGGGCAAAAAATGGCGTGTATATATGGGACTTCCAAGCAACGGGACTGTTGCTGATTTCCAGACGTATATGCTGCGTGAATTGCAGGAGAGATACAAAGACGAAGTCGAGCTGGTTTATCCCGAACAGCTCTGCCAACGTATATTTCATGATGCGGCTAGGAACGGCATCGTAGAAGATTTTTTAGATTCGGGATGCGACATTCTTTTCTTTTTAGACGCGGATATTTGCCCGCCGCGCCACGTTCTTGATCTTGTAACTACTCACGGTGATAAATGGCTGTGCGCCGCCGCGCCGTATCCTGTGTTCATGGCACAGCCAGGAGAATCCCATCGTCAGATTACATTTACGCTTTACAAAGCGATTGATCCACACCCGGTCACCAAGAAACCGCGCATTGCGCCGTGTGCTGTGCCAAACGAAGGACTTGAGTTGGTAGACGGCGCTGCAACGGGCTGCTTGTTTATCAAGCGCGAAGTGTTTGAGAAGCTAGAGCGCCCGTATTTTGAGTTTAAATATGACCCGATCACCCGCCTACCAATCGAAGGCGAAGACATCGGTTTTTGTTTAAAAATGCATAAGCTAGGTATCAAGTTCTTTGTAGACTACTCTATGGTTTGCAAACACTACAAAAACAACATCGATCTTATTGAGATGAACAACTATGCAATGTCTTACGCTCAAAAAGCCGTCGACTGGCAAAAGCAAGCCATCCAAAAGCAAGTCGAAGAACTCGAAGCAAAATATCGGAAGGCCGTTAAGCTTAACAAGCAGCTCGCGGAAGCAGTGCAACAACTGCAAGCGCAGCAAAGGCAAGGCCCGTCCAGGAACTTAGTTTTTAAATAGTCTGTGTATAGGCGCTCACAGGCCGCCAAGCAAGCCCAAAGGTTACGCGAACTTTAGGCTCTCTGCTTACAACAACCGCGTTGAGTGTAGGTCGCTCACGGTTCGTCCCCGCCATCGGACGTAAAAGGAACCTATGTTTGAAAACGAAGGTACTGAAGTCGAGCAGGAACAGCAGTCTGGCGTAACGCAAGAGACTTCGCCAGAGTCTCAAGACGGCTCTCAGCCGGTTGAGCAGGAAGCACAACCGCAAGCACAGAAGGAAGTGCCTTTCCATGAACATCCACGTTGGAAGGAAGTCATGGAAGAGCGCAACGCCGAAAGGCAACGTGCTCAGACTCTAGAGCAGCAAATTGCAGCGATGCAAAGGCAGCTTCAAGAATCACTAAAACCAAAAACGCAAGAAGTTGATCCGATGTACGAGCGACTTAAGGGTATTGACCCAGAATTCGCAGACTACATGAAGGAAGTGCGGGCTCAAGCGGCCCTTGCCAAGCAGTTACAAGAAGAGCTGTCTGGTATGCGGCATGAGCAGTTTGTATCAAGCGCAATGACAAAGTTCCAAGATCTCAACAAGGCCAACGGAGTTAGCCAAGAGATTGCAGATCTTTATCTCGGTAAGTTAGATCTTGCCGTGCGCACCGGAGAAATTAAAGACATTCCCGGGCTTGAAAAAGCGTACAACGCTCTTCACGCCAACACTAAAAAGTTTTTAGAGGCGCAAGAACGCTCGATTATCGAGAAATATACTGCGTCTAAAAAAACTGATGCGTCTAAACCTTCAGGTCAAGGTAAATCGGGTAAAGCCCCAACGCCTACTTCGAAGGTTGAGTGGTCTAATGATCCAGCGGAGCGTAAGGCACAATTGGTGAAAATGGTGGCGGCTAATATAAAATCTAGCCGCGATGGACAACTCTAACAACTCATACATAGGTGGTTTAAATGGCAACTGATATGAGCACAATTTCTGGCGCACTTAAACAAGTGTATGGCCAGTACAACGTGCAACAAAACCTCAAGCACAAAGCGCTTGATGTTATTTCTAAGTCCCTTACTAAATACTCTAACGGCGGTCAAGGTTATTTTGGCGCTATCAACGATTACGGTAACGAATCGGTTGGTGCGATCAACGAAACCGAAACTTTCCGTACTATCGACAACGAAGACTACAAACAGTGGAAAGTCTCCCCCAAAATTATTGTCGCGCCGATCCAGTTCTCTGGTCTCGTGGCTGCCGCTGCTGACGAAGATGATGAGTCTTTTGCTAACATCGTTGTCGATGCTCTTGATATGGCTAAAGAACGTCTTCTTAAAGACGAAAATCGCCAGTTCTTCGGTCTCGGTAATGGTCTTCTTGCTCAACCAGCGGGTAACGCAGCGTCTAACGCTACGTCGTTCTCGGTTGACTCGGCTCAATACCTTCGCGATAACATGGTGATTGATATTTACAACGGCGCCACGCGCACCGTTGCGTCTAAACGCATTGCTAGCGTTGATAAAATCAACAACATCGTCTATCTCGGAACCCCGGGAACGGGCGGTGTCACTCTCGGCGCTGCAATCATCACTACTGACCAACTGGTTAAAGAAAACATCCGTGTTTCTGCACCAAGCGACGGTAAGGAAATGATGGGTCTTCGCGGTATCGTCGATAACGCAACTGACCTGACCACGTTCGAAAACCTGGACGCGCTTAACAACCGTATTTGGCAGGGTCGCCGCATTGATGCGTCTTCGGCTAACCTAACTTCGGATCTTCTGCAGCGTCTTCTTGATGACGTGGAGGTCCTCGGTGGTGATAGCCCCGACACCCTCATCATGCACCAAAAACAACGTCGTAAGTATCTCGACATCGTCGTGCCACAAAAACGTTATATGGATGGCAAGATGGATGCGGGCTTTGAAAAGCTTTCGTTTAACGGCAAAGAGCTTTTCCTTGATGAAGACTGTCAACAAGCAACTGTTTATGCACTTACGAAAAAGCACGTTCAAAAGTACGAGCTTGAAGCACTCTCGATGGGCAAACACGATGGTAGTGATACCTTCCTGCGTGCAATCAATCAAGACGTGTTCCAGGCTTACTGGAGACACTACTGTAACTTCGGTACGGGCAAGCGTAACGCTCACGGTAAAATTGTGAACCTCGCTTCTCCTTCTGGAGTCAGCTGATCTAATTAAGTGAGTTTGGGGAGCCGGTTCTCTAAAAACCGGCCAAATTTTTACATGGCTTCAGATACTATCTACGACATCCTTAAGGCTTATTACGACGGATCTGCCCCGTCCCAAGGCCTTGGCACGCGTCTCGATGACGCTGGCGGAGGTGTTACTTATGTGGGTAAAGCTGTGGCGGGATCTGCGACTTCTGGCGCGGTCTGGCAAATACAAAGAATAACGGAAAGTGACCAGGATCTAATAATTCAATGGGCAGACGGCAACATTAATTTTGACAACGTCTGGGACAATAGAGCGTCCCTTTCATATAGCTAAGGAGTTACATGTCTTTAAGTAATACCGCTGAAACAGCAATCTTAGAACAAATATTTGAGGGCACCGCTCTTCCATGGAATAGTAACACCGATCTTTGGATCGCGTTACATACCGCCGACCCGGGCGAAGCTGGAACCGCTACGACAGACGAAGCCACGTATACTTCGTATGCCAGAGTTGCTTTGTCTAGGTCTACTGGATTTAACGTATCCGGAAACACCATTTCTAATGCGGCTCTTGCGCAGTTTCCTCAAAGCACAGGGGGCTCTAACGTTATCACTTACGCAAGTATTGTAACCACCTCAGCGGGTGCGGGAACCATTATCGTGAGAGCTGCGTTGTCTAGCTCCATCACGGTCACCTCCGGTGTTCAACCCCAGTTCGCAGCTGACGCACTTAGTTTCACGATTGATTAATTATGACTGATGAGCAAATAACGGCCGCACTAACTAATACTCCGGTTTTGGCTCTAATAAAAGAGATTCTCTCTCAGAGAGATCAGTTTATTCATCTATATTGTGACACAGCGGGGTTAGACATAGCGGAACGACTTAAAGAATCCAACAACGGGGCTTTAGTAAATGGCGATTAACGGGTTTAACAAACTTGGAAAGGCTGTGGATAGTGAAGGTAAAGTTCACTACCAGTACGCTTTTAAGGCTGTTACTCCCGGAACGGGTAACACCAATTGGTTTGTGGACCTTAACCAGGTCGCTGGTATACCAAAATATAACGCTTTTGCTGGATCTCAATTAGCCTTTACACCGTTAGTAGGTAGTGGTAACGCCGGTTTATACACAGGTCCTTTTATCCCCGGAAAAACAAAACACCTTTTAAGATGGAACTACACAAACACCATAACCTCAAATAACACGGGCACCGATCAACTTTATTTAAACGATTATTTAGGTTTTTATCCTTTAATTGACTGCGACGATTTAACTGAGCAGGTGTGCGATAATTCTTCTTCATTGCCCCGGTATTCTTCCGGTGAGGGCGTCAGAATAGTACTTATAACCCAAGCGCCTATGGCAGCTACAGCGCCTCTAACAATACTCTACACAAATTCTAAAGGTGTTTCTGGGAGATCTGTAACATTTAATGTGTTACCGGGATTTAGCATCGGAGCGTGCGCCACGGGTGCGGGGGTGGGTTTGGGCGGATCGGGACAGGTTACGCCGTTTCTACCTTTAGCTGAAGGCGACACCGGAGTCAGATCTATAGAAAGTTTTACATTTGGTAGTTCTGCTGGCGGTTTTATTTGTGCGGCGTTGGTCAAGCCCCTGGCCACACTACAGGCCTACGTCCCACAAGTAACCACAGAAAAAATGTTTGGTATAGAAAATCAGATGGTTCCAGAAATATTAGAGGGGGCTTATTTAAACTTCCTCATTAAGAAAGCAAGCAATCAAACTGCCGGTATGCTGCAGTCGGAACTTATTTTTATAAACTCATAGGTGAATTATGCCATTTACATCAATAGACGATCTTGTTTCTAGCATTACAGGTGGTAAATTTACCCGTGTAGATTTTAACAAAATTACGGGTGCCGCAGCCTACGCGGTCGGTCGGTGGTACGACATGTCTGCCCTTAACGGTACGCCCACCGCTAACGCTTGGGCCGGTACATCATTAACGTATATACCTTGCGATGAGGCTACAGGCAACGGAACGCAGATCTTTGGTATGCAACACGGCGGGAACGTGTCCCCTGACACAAAGCACGTCCTCAATGGTTCGGCGATTACAGCGGTCGCAACGGGTGTACCGGCGCAACTCATGCTTGTCGACATGTGCGGTTACTGGCCCGGTATTAGCATGAACTCATCTTCTGCTCAGAACTTGTCGGGCACGCCGACCCTGCGGTATACAAACGGTGTTGGGGTCCGCGCTGCGCTTGTTATCACGGCGACTTCTGGAGCCACAGCACATAACGTGGCAATCTCCTACACGGACCAGGACGGAAACACGGGCAACACGCTCCCCGTTACCGTTGCGTGTACGGCTTCAGCAATCACACCACACATCACGCATTCTGGAACGGCGGCAAACAACTACGGCCCGTTTTTACCGCTAGCAAACGGCGATATCGGTATTCAAAACGTAGCTTCTGTGACTCTTTCTGCGGCGTCTGGCGCAGGTACAGCGGCGCTTGTTCTTTATAAGCCAATCCTTACAATTCCGTTGTCGCAAGCGTCCATAGCCTCTGAGAGAGATTTTTTAAATCAGATCCCATCCCTGCCGGAAATCAAAGACGGAGCATGCCTGACCTGGTTGTTTTTTGCCGGTGGCGCAACCGCAGCCAACACCAACTTTTACGGATCTCTTGAGTTTGGGTGGAGCTGATGGCCTTAACGCGTAACGGACAGCGTAACTTTGAGACACCGGGTAAATTAACCGGTTCGGTTACAAACTCGACCGGAAACATCATTAAAGGCGGTTTTCGTAATCGCATGGTGGGCGGGTTAAATCAGACCTTTGGCGGGTACGCTAACGGCCAGCTGTCCCCAAGTTCTTTTGTGTTGCCTACTAAAGACGGATCAATTTCTTCTTATGTAGAAGGACATATAGCTGTAACTCAAAACACCGTAATCCTTATTCCGGGATTATCTATGGCGGGTGCTGGCGCCATTACAATTACTGTTGCTAATGCTCAGTTAGATGCGACATTCCCAATGGTCGCATCAGGAAGTATTGTCGTTGCTGTTGATAGCGCCGCTCTCGCTGCGGCGGTTAATGCATCTGCGTCGGGAACCATTACGGTTACGGGAACAGCGCAACTCGGAGGTATTTTTGATTTACTAGCCTCTGGTACTATCACGACCGATTCTGACGCATTCTTGAGTGCTTTAGCGTGGATCGAGGCGGAGGCGGGTGGTCCTACCCCACTCTCACCGGAGGGCTTGGCAAATGCTGTATGGCAAGCTCAGGCGGTTGACCAAAACGACCCCGGCACTATGGGTGAACTATTAAATGATGCGGGAGCAGCCGGAAATCCTTGGGCCGCTGATCTCGCAAGTAATAATACTGACGGAACTTTTGGTGGGTTTGTTCAGAAATTGTTAAGCGTAGCTAAGTTCTTAGGGCTTAAATAATGTATATTAATTATTCAACATCATCCGGACTAAAGACTGGCCCAGCTCAAATAAGTACTATGGCTGGTTCTTTAATGGGTGTTGACGTTCAATGCCCCTCAACCGGGTATAACCTAATAACGATATACGACAGTGAAGACTCTTCTATTGCCGGTAAAACGGTGATCGCTATGGTAGAGGCGGACGCTGGGATGGTCGGTATTAACCACGAATTTTTTGCTCCTGCTGCTGTTAACCGAGGAATCTACGTTTCGATTTCAGGAACCGGAACTGATTACTCATACATTGTGAGGTATTCACTTTAATGTCACGAAAAAAACTTAATGATATCGTTGGAAAATACAACTCCGTGCGCTCAACTGAAAATAAAGAAAGCCCGTCTAAAGAATCAAAAGAGGTTTCCGAGGTTTCCAGCAAAAAACGTAGTAGAAAGCTAGAGTTTAACGAGCCGGAAGGGCACACGATGCGGATCTACGATCTACGAAAAAAGACTAAGTAACGGGCACTTAGGTTAATTGTTGCACACTTTTAACAGTATATAGGTGTATGCCTAACCACTTCTACTCAAAAACTATGGTGGGTTTAGCGGCGATTTTAGCTGTCGCAGTCGCTATGGCGCTTTTGGGTAAATTGACTCCAGAGCTGGCAGACGTTCTAAAATGGGTAGGTGGTAGTTTCCTTGGGATGCGCGCTGTCGCAAACTATGCTGAGGTAAAGAAGTGATTCAAGTAGATGCCGTAGGCAAAATCTCAGAGGGCCATGTCCTTGACGTAAACAAGGAACGTTTTGAACAAGCTCTTAAAGATTACGATCCTTTTCTTTATGTGAAGTGGAACCCTAAAAAGTTAAAGGGGCATGGTTGCTGGGAAATTCGAAGAAAACCCGAATTTTACACCGCGGTGGACTTGGCCGAATGGGACGGTAAATACATCATCAAGATGGATCTATACGAGAACGATCTGGTCCACCACGTCCTTGACTGCGCGTTTCTTAACTATGATCAGCTTCGTCGTATCCAAGAAATGGACACTTGGCGCTATGGCGACGCAAAAACCTGGCAAGACATGATTGAGCAAAAAACACTCGATCGCCAGGCACAGGAAATTGAAGCAGGAAGGCGCAGACGCCACGAGGCGGCGCGCAGCTTTAAAAAACAGATTCGTGCTTTAAAAGAGCACATTCTTAATGGCGGAAATCCGCACGACATTGGGAAATATTGGGAGTCGGTAGACGCCTTGGAATAAGCGGATCTTTACCCTATCCGGGTCAATAAAGGATCATATGGCTCTGTTAATTAACGCTACTAAAGAAGATATTACGGTTAAGGTTGCCGGTAACTATTTCTCGGTCAAGGCCGGAAAAGAAAAACGCATCCACAACGAAGACATCGCACGGTTTATTAAAGTTCAACTCCCCGACTGTGGTCTTGCTGTGATGCACGACGTAAGCGAAGATCTCGAAGGTGAAGATCGCGAGGCAGCTATTGCTGAGCAAAATGCAATTAAAGAAGGGCTTATTAAAGAAGCTCTTACGCGCTACATCGACAAGCACCGCGCCGTAATCTATAACAACCAAGTTTCTCTTAAGAAAGACCTGGCCTCGGCTAATATGCAAATTGACCCCGCAGTTCTTGCGTCTGATGGCGAGCTTCACAGCATGCGAATTGTCGCAGCCTACCAACGCCAAGAAGCCGACGCTACCCAAGCCAAGGTCGATGAAGTTAAGAAACTTACTCAAGGATACGCTAAAGGAAGATAATGGCAATCCCTTTAACCTCAAGCACTCTTGGAAGCTACCTCTCCGAAGTTCGCGACATGCTTAACCAGCCTAACGCCGCAAACTCGTTTTGGAGCGACCAAGAGCTTATTAGATACCTAAACGAAGGTATCCGCATGTACTACCTCGAAGTCACCAACAACGATGAGGGGTTTTGGACGACTACTGCCGATCTCGACATCGTCAACAATCAAGAAGAAGTGGATCTTCCGTCTAACTGCTACGAGGTTAAAGCTGTATATAAGACTCTCCCACAAGGCTATCAGGTTCTCCCGTATCGCAACGCAATCTCTGATTCGTACACCACGCAAGGCGGTACGGGAACTGATACTTACTTCCCATCTTATTATTTTCGTGAAAATAAGCTCGTTCTTCGTCCAGTGCCCAACTTTGACCAGACTGCCGGATTGAAAATTGAGTACATGTATTTCCCAGATCAATTTCAAAACGCTGGCGATGTGATGAGCGCAAATGTGCTCCCTATCTTTCGTCAGCTAATTGTGATGTACGCCGTTGTTAAGGCAAAGACCAAAGAGTCTATGGTTAATGGAACGGATACAACTGCTCTTGCTAAGAGCAACTTAGCAGAAATCTATCAACTTTTTAAGGATACTGTGCAAGCTCGAAGCAAGTATCCTCAATTCACCAAGGCCTTCTCGCCTGAGGATAACTGGTAATGCGTGTAGAACCATCAGATTCCATAGTCGCAACTGTCGTTGCGGCAGGTCAAGTCATCTCAAACCGTCCCTGCATTGTTCAAGGCGTAGCGCTTACTCCAGCCGCCGCTTCCTGCACCGTGCTCTTGTATGATCCGGCCCCGTTTGTCGAAGGCGGTACTCCAACCACGACCAACGCAACCCTTAAAGTGTCCTTGGCCGCTGCCGCAGCCGGTAACTCGGCAAACTTAGCACAGTCTGGTTCCGGCATCGTATTCCAAAACGGATGCGTGGCCGTAGTTGCCGGTACGGGCGCAGTGTGCACGGTGGTCTTCGCTAAAATCTAATGCCACAATCGCAAAAAAACGGCGAGTTTGTCGAAACTTCCTACTTCGACAACACTGGCGGCCTAAACATCGCTGACTCCCCCTTTAAGGTGCTTGATACTCAAGCGACCGGCGGGGTGAATTTTCAGTACGCGGTGGACGGTGCAATTCAAAAGCGTCTCGGCCACGATAAGATTAACGCCGTCGCCGATGTGCAACTTAAGTCTCGTGGGCTTGACGTCTATAGCACCACAGTAGGTGTGAAGCATGTTATTCGTGCAGCCGAACGCAAGATTCAGGAAGTAGACTTAGATTCTTCTGTCTTTACAAACCTGTCGCAAGACACGGCAAGCGCCGGGACCGACGTATTTCCAGCCTCGACTTCTACTCAAACTGCATTTGCACCGTACAACACCGACACCGTTTCGCTCCTAAACTTTGTTGGAAACACGGACGGCGTATACTCAATTTACTCGCCTACAAAGTTTACCAAGAATGGTGCCGTGCAACCAGCTGGGTCTATCTCGGTTGCATCAACACTGTCTACCGGGGGAACTTGGACTACAAGCGGAACCTTTTGGTACGCGGTGGGTTGGCATAAGGCTTCTACTGGCGCGGTCTCTAACGCTACGCTTGACCTTTCTGTCGACGTCACCACTACGTTTCAGACCAACAACATCTCGCTTACCGGAATTACACCCCCCGACCTTACGACCTACGACTACGGCATCCTTTACCGCTCGGCGGTGGGCGGTTCCCAAGGCTTTACAGCGGGTGATGTTGTCACTACGTTCGCTAACAACGCGACTACCGTAGCGGACACCGGCTCTGCTCAGCTTGTAACGCAATCTATTCCGCGTGCAAACTCGGTTGTCCTTGATAACTCGACTCTGCCCACAGGAACCTATAACGCAATCACGCTCTGGAAGCGTAGACTTGTGGCTGCGGTAGGCTCAACCGTGCAGATGTCAGAAGTGAACGTGCCTGAAAGCTGGCCTACGGTTAACGCGATTACGATTCCATCCGGCGGCCCGATTACCGCACTTGCAACGATTGCTTTTAACACAGACTTTGGTAACGACGAATACCTAGCCGTTTTTAAAGAGCGCGAACTCTGGCTTATCAAAGGCAACGACTACACTGACTTTACTCTTTCCAACATCGACGCTGTCGGCTGTCCCGCGCAGTCGCTTATTACGCTTGCGCAAGGCTTTTTGGCCTGGGTTGATTATCGCGGCGTGTACCTCTGGAACGGCTCTGGGAAGCCTATTTACATCTCTAAGTTTGTCGAGCCGCTATTTGCGATCGACGGTGACATTGACAAATCGCAGCTTCCTTACGGGTGCTCTTTTTACTACCGTACGGCTTCAACCGTGGGTTGGTTTCTTACCTCAAAAACCTATGGCGAGCAAAAGATTTGCTTAAAAGTGGATCTTAAACTCACGCTACCGGGCGTTGAAAGCTCTCTTTCGGGCCGAGTCATCCCGGCTGTGTTTATTGAGGACGAAGCCCCGCAATCTATTTTTGCTTGTAAGTCGCTCATTCCTGAAGGTGTTTCACAAGAAATGCTTTTAATCGGTGACAACGCAGGATTCCTTTATGATGCGTTTTCGGTCTACGCCGACGCTGACGAGGGTATTGATTTTGAGTACTACACACCGTTTATGGACATGGGGTCTCCTAATGTGCCTAAGCGGTACAATAAGGTGATTGTGTGGGTTGACGACATCGGTGACTGGGATCTTACGCTTGACTACTGGTCGGGCTACCGCGCGGCTCTTCTTTCTAAATCCACTTTGTCTGAACCCATCTCTACCCAAGCCTCTAATCAAACCGCCCTTTGGGACGTGGCTTTCTGGGACGAGTCTTTCTGGGACGATTTTACTCCCCGCCTTCGGGGTATTGTTTACAACTTAAACAACACTGGCGGGAATCAAGAAGGCGACTGCCTTCGTTTAAGGTTTCGCAACAGCGACGCCAACGCGCCCGTCACGATCCACGGCTACACAGTCATTTGGACTGAGTTGCCAATGAGGAAATAATGCCTACTTGTTTAGTATCAGGTAATCTTTTAGCGCCATCGGGTTCAGCAGCTTCGTCTGTAACCGTAATTGCGCGCGTTCTTTCGCCAGTTGTTAATACCACACAGAGTACGGTGGTGGTGCCTTCTGAGGTGTCTTCAGCAATCGATGCAAGCGGAAACTTTAGCATGACGCTTGAACAAGGCATCTCGGTTGTATTTTCAATTATGTACCCAATTACGGGAACTGAGCCAATGCGCTCTGTAACTTACACCGCGACGGTTCCGGCTCAAGCCTCGGCGCAGTTTACTAACATTATTACGCAGGAGATCTAATGCCTCAACTTGTCTATCCAAGCGGAGATTTTCAGCCGTTTACTAAGATTCTTTCTGCAGAGGTAAATGGCAAGTTTAACGCGATAAAAACGCTTTTAAACACAACCAAATTAAACGATGACAACCTGCAAGATCAAGGTATTTCGTGGACTAAGCTGACACTTCAGGCTGCTTCACAGGTCGCTGTAACTAACACGCTTGGTGCGCTAACTTATACGGCGGTTCTTCCTGTGTCAAACGGCGGGCTGGGGTTTGCTCCTACGTTAACGACAACCGATGCTAACTTAGTCGTGCAGGTAAATCAGGCGGGTACGGCTTTAACGTTGAGTACAACGCCGGAGCCTGGAACATCGAAAATATATTCATTTTATCGTTTCGGATAAGGAGACATCATGGCATCTAGCCCAAGTTTTATTGGAACACCACGTTTTAGAAGCATAGTTCTTAACAACTCAAATGGCGGAGACTCTGCTTATATTAGCCCAACTACTGTAGCCACCGTGTTAACTATCGGGGCTTCTGGTGGAAGAATCGACAACGTATACGTCCAACCTGCTGGGACTAATGCCTCATGCGTTGTGCGTCTGTGGGTTGACACTGTTGGTACTGGTGGAACTAATAATTTTATTGTTAATGAACAGGCTGTCCCAGCCACCACATCAACAGCAGTAGCCGCATTGACTAATCCGCGGTGGTCACCGGGTCTTGTTCTTCCAGCTAACGCGGTTTTAAGGGCGACTGTTGCAAACACAGCCGTAACTAACGGTGTGGTTATTAGCGTAGAGTACGGAGAATTCTAATGGCTTTAGGCGCAAACGACATGCTCGGCTTCCCTACTGCCCCATCGGGCGGTAAGAGGGCCATTTTATGGAGTGGTCAAATACCGACCGGGCTGGCTACAGTAAATAGTCGTCTTGTTTACTCAGAGTCTACCGGGCTTGTAGATGAATCCGGCGGACAATTTACTCAAATAATAGATCCTGTTTACGGAGATAGAGTTATTATTAATGTTGCTGGTCTTTACCGAGTAGCGTTTCGCTGCATAGCCGCCTCTCAGTTTTTTAGCGCTATTTATGTAAACTTACCTAGAAACATTGCTTTGGCTGGAACAGACCCTAACGATGTATGGAACTCTTCCACAGGAAGTCGTAGATCAGTTCGATCGTTCTGTAGAACCGGGGCTAACGACGCTTGCGCAGATGAGGCTACAATGTGGTTGCTTCCAGGGGATGAGATTTCTTTTGGTATGTCTGCTTCCCCGTCTTCATCAACGCAAAGCGGTTACATTGTTGAAAAAATGCTTTAATGTACTACGCATCTTACCTTCGCGAACGCGAGAACAAGGAAATTCTTGAGCACCCCCACGGTTTCACAATTTACGGTTACAACTGTGTACCTGGCGTGGATTTCCCTCACGTTTACATACAAGACAACTACGTTGTCCCAGAGCGGCGTAAAGAGGGTATCGCCCGTCAGATGGCGGATCAGATTGCAGCGCAAGCCAAGGCTGCGGGTGTTAAAATCATGCTTGGTAGTGTTGACGCAAACGCAAAAGGTGCACACGAATCACTTCTCGTTCTGATTGCATACGGAATGAAGCTTTACGCTGTCTCCAACGGAACTATGTTTTTTAGCAAGGAATTATAATGGGAAAAGCAATAAAAAGCGTAGCTAATGTAAACCCACTCACCACGGTGGTTACTGGTGGTAAAGGCGGCCCTTTAGGGGCGGCCATGAAAAAATTAGGGCTTGGTTTAGAAGACGAGCAGGGCGATTACGCAAAAACCGGCGATGTACAAGATTTTTATCGCAATTACGATCGCGAAATGGGTTTGGCTGATAAAGGCGTACAAAACAGCGCGCTAACACGCGACGTGTATGGCGAGGGCGGTCTTCAGGGCCAGCTTGCTAAAGAACAATCGCAGCTCGCTAACCAAGGCTTTCAGCTTACACAAGACGACCGCACGGCTTACGGTCAGGCGGCTGGCGACATCGCCCGTCAATTTGGCCAACAGGAGCAAGACCTCACTAGCTCATTAGCAAGACGCGGACTTGCAGGTGCGGCATCAGGTGCTGCAGGTGCGGCATTCTCGGGCCTTGCCGGTAATAAAAACGAAATGCTAGCTAAAGCTCAAATGGACATCGCACAAAAGCGATACCAAGACACTCAAAACCGCCTACAAAACGTGCGTAACCAAATGCAGTCTCTCGCTGGTCAAGGATCGCAACTTTCTAGACAAAGATACTCTGATAAAGGGGCGGGTTTAGCTGCGGCGTCCGATGCTCAATCAAAAGAACTAGCTAATAAACAGGCGGCGCTTAAGCCGGGATTGTTATCTACTATTGGTCAAGGATTGCAAGCAGGAATAGGGACCGCTGCGGTTCAAGCTCCTGGTGCCCTCGTGACCGGTGGGGCTTCTTTAGCTGCTCCTTCAATGTCCCTTCCTAGTCTCGGCCAAAATAAAGCGGCTCAAGGAGGGGTAGGCGGGGTACAGCAAAACGGTCTTCAAAATAAACAGTATTTACAGGCTTAACTATGGCTACTCGTATTTCACAAGAACAGCTTAACAGATTCATCAACCCCGACGCGGCCATGGCGCCTTACGAGCGTGCTGAAAAGCAGCGTGCGCAGCAATCGCAACAAGACGCGGCCCTGGCTCAGCTTATCAAAGGACAGGAGCTTAAAGACCAGTCGGCGATTGCCGAGCGTCAACGTAATATGCAGGACGCTCAAAGCCTTCGACAGCTTCTTGGTAAAGATGCGCGTGTCTCAGTCGGAGACGTTACACTTGACCCCCGAGCTTTAGAAGACCGCCTTACCCCGGGCCAAAAAGCCGCTGACGTGGCGTTTGGTAAAGAGTACTCTGATTACGTTGCCGGTGGTGGTAGCGAACAAGCTAAGAAAAATATTGGGCTTCTTGGGGGCGTAGAAAAAACGTTGTCTACCGCTGCGGCCAAGGGCCAGGTACCTAACTTTATTCAACGTGGAATTCAGTTCCTACCAGACGCAGCCCGCACAGCCCTTACACCTGAAATTAAAGCGCAAGAAGACGCGGTACGGACCGCTATTCAGGCGTCTCTTCGCCAGACACTCGGTGCTCAGTTTACAGAAAAAGAGGGTGAGGCGCTGATGAAGCGTTCCTACGACCCGCGTCTCTCCGCTGAGCAAAATCTTGCAAAAATACGCCCCGAACTTGAAGCCCTTAAAGCGCAAATTCAGCGCAAAATGGAGTCAGCGCAACAGTTTGAGCGTACCGGCTCTATTCGGGGAATCGGTGCTGCGGGTGGTCAAGCGCCCGCGCCGACGGCCCCGGCCCAACCGACTTCTAAAACTCAACAAGAACCGGAGCCGCCTATTGGGACTCCAGAGCATAAAGCCTGGTTTAGGCGGAATATGTTAGGTCGATAATGGACGAAGAACAGCTTTACCAAGAATACCTAAAGCAAAAACAAGCGGGGGTTGAAAAGCCTTCTGTGCAGGATCTCATGAAGCAAAATCTTGCTTCTGAAGAGCAAATTGCACGCGGACTTGAAAACGCCGCCTCTGTTATGTCTGGTGGTCTTACGCAAGCTATCCCGGCTTTGGGCCGAAGTGCTTTGGCGCGAATTGGCGCTTCTGCGGCTGAAGGCGGCGCTATGGGCGCTGTTCAAGACAAAGAAGACAGACTTCGTGGGTTTTTAACTGGTGCTCTTGCGCAAGGCGGTATGCGCGGCGTAGGCGAGGGTCTTGGTAAGGTAGCCGACGTTGGAATGCAAATGGCCGTGGGGCGTAAAAAATACACTCCGGGAGTAGGTCAAGAGCTTGCTGACGCGGGCTTAATTGGTTCTCAAGGAATGCTGCAAAAGCAGACACAGAAAGGTCTTAGACGCACCGGCGCTGATATGCAAAAGGTGGCGAGCGAGATACAGGCACCCATCTCCGCACGACGCATCGGCCAAGAGATCGGTGAAGAAACCACGGCGCCTCTTACTGGGGGTTGGACCGTTCAGCCTTCTCAGCGTGACGTGGGGACGGTAAACGATCTTTTAAACTTTGCCGAAGACGTGGCATCTCGTGGTGATGAAACCGCTGTCCAAGCGCTTGCCAGAAGACGTGCTGCCGGATCTTCTGCTTACTCCCAGCGCACCGGAGACCCAAAGCTTGCGCCTCTTGCCCAAGCCTCAAAGCTTGAACAGGCCAAGTACTCACAAGCTCTAAAAGAAGCAGACCCACGCATGATACCACTAGACACGCGGTACGCAGCTTTAAAGAAGGCCGAAAAAGGCCTTGCAGACGAGCCGTCCATCCCGCGCTCCCTTCTTGGGATTGCCTCGATGACGTCTAAGTCCATTCCGGGTGGTTCTTTGGTTACCTCGGGGATAAGTCAGGCCGCTTCTAAGGGCGGAAAGCTTGCGGAATTTTTAGCCCCACTTACGCGGCAAGCCACTATAGCCGAGCCTCAAGACGAGGAGGAGCGACTGTATCAGGAGTATTTAAGGAGCAAAGGGTATTAGTCATGGATGACATACAATCAATTCGCGAATCACAACATAGAACTGAAATCAATATTGCAGAGATTAAAAAAGATCTTGGTGCACACATGGCCCGCACCGAGGCTAATGAGGAGCGTATCATTTATTTAGAGCGCATCTTTATCGCTCTTGCCAGTGTCGCCGTCCTTGGCGGTATCGTCAAGATCTTGATTAGCTAACTCCATTTTGTATGTGTCAAGTATTCTTAAATAGGCCTGGCGCTGTTCTTCTTTATCTATAAGGTGCATTTCGGACAGACGCTTAATCGTCTCTAGAGTTTTCTTCATCTCGTAGACCTAGCGCCCGCATAGACGCCTAAAATAGCGCCCAGCGCCCCCCACACAAAAGGATTATTATACCACGCCGTACCAGCTTTTCGCAGGTCGGCGTTTTCCTTTTGTACGCGCTCAAGCTCGTTACTGCGAAGCTGTACCCCGAGGCTACACAGATCTGCTTCCTGCACCTTAGCATAAAGCGCTCGGTCGCAAGCAGCTAGCTTCTCATCGGTCGTCGCCGCGTAACTTTGCGTACTCATCAACGAGAGCGTCAGCGTGCTCACGGGCAGCCAAGCGCTCAGCCTCGTTTGCTTTGATTTCTCCATTTGCTTTCTCCTTTATTAGTTCGGACTCTACTTGTTCGGTCTTCTTGGTCTGGCGGAAGAGTAGTGCGCCAAGGACTAAAAGTGCAAAGTAGACAAGTTTATCCCAATATTTCTTCATCGAATCTCCTTCTTCTGCGCCTTTCGCGCCTTCTTGCTTAACAAATTCTCTTTTCCTTGAAACCACGCGCCGCAATCTTTGCACTGGTAGCGTTGATACAGTCCGCTGTTAGTGCGGTTTTTTCCGCGAGCTTGTAGCCTCTTTGATCCACAGCTCGCACAATTACCGTGTAGGTTCTGCACCCCCGTACCCCACGTCCGCAGTTTTTCATACACGCCTTGTAGCACCTGCACGTCACGGACGTTGTATTTCCGCATTTCGGCCCAGGCCTTAGGGTTGCCAGCTAAGCATTCCCGCCAAAGATCAAACCCGTTAAAGGTCCTGTGTGTGAGTTTCTTAAATTTAACCCCCAGAAAATTCGCCATATATTCGAGCGAAGAGGAAGTGAAACCGAATCGTTTCTTTGCAAGTTGCCTTGTATCAATATGTTGAACTGGTGCATAGGGCCCCATTCCATGGTGCGCAAATCTCGCGTTAAGCTTAGGAATGTCAAACTGCTTACCGTTCTGCGTTACGACGATGTCGGCCTCGTCAAGCAATTTCCACATTCCCTGCAAGATCTTTTTGTCTGAGCGTTTGTTTTTTTGCTTGCCCACGTCCTGGTATATAACGTCTGAGTCCTCGTCGTCAAGCCATTTTGCGGCCCAGGCGATAACCGACCAATCCTTTTTCATCATGTTTAATCCGGGATTCTGATCGTATAGGCCCCAGACCCAAGCCTCGATAGGCGCTGTTTCTATGTCTAAGAGCAAAATCTTAGGTTTTTTCATAGTATGCCTTTGCATAATAATGCAGTGGGACTTCTTGCCCAATGGTAAGAGTTAGCTCAAAAGGAGCTGAAGGCATCTTTAAACCCATCATTTCTAGGTCCCGAGCCACGCGCTCAGCTGCAGTCTCCTCAAGCGGCTCGTCCCGGTATTTTCTTAAATACTTCATTTACGTCTCCTCGGCTTAAAGCCCCTGCGTTTTAGTTCTTGCCTAAGCTCTTTGAGTCTTCTAGACACTGTAGAGCGGCTTACGTAGTTTTGCTCGTCTGCAATGGTCTCTTGGCTGAGATTATAAAAGTATTTTGCTTCAAGCAAATCTAAGTCCCAAGAGTCCACAAACCCGTAACTCCGCATTAAGGTTCTAAATTCATGAAGGGAGAAAGATGGTCGGTAGACCGTAAAAACGTCTTGAGTAAAGAGAGTCGCATCGACTCTGGACAATTTGCCATCGCGCATGTTCGGTAAAGTTGCCTCGATATGAGGACAGATGGAAACTGACACGTCACAGGTTCCTTCCGGGCAAGCCCAGCTTTCTAGCTTCTTCTTTGAGCTTTTCAAGCCCGTCTTTTTCGTGGATTTCATTGAAATCCGTTCCTACGAGCTTTATTCGTACGTCCTGCATCCCTAAACTCTTTAATTTTGCTGTTGCTTCGATACATGCTTGTGCCCCCGCTTTGTCGTCGTCTGCAATTAAAAAGACCGTCTCATACTCAGTTAGGTTTTGCAAGTACTTTTCCGCGTTTTTACTAAAGAAATCTCCTGCTCCTCCCGGAGACAGGATGCTTAATAGTGGACAAGCTCTTGCTAAGGAAAGCGCGTTGAATTCGCCTTCGACCACGGCCACAACCGAGCGGCTTCCTTCGCAAGCTGTAAACCATGGCTTTTTGTGACCCGAAGGCCCGCGATACTTACCTCCTGGAGTAGTAGCAGTAAGATTACGATACTTGTAGTAATCACCAGTAGGCCAAATAAGATAGTAGCCGCCATCGCTATGATGCAGGTCAAACCCACGCACACTGCGGAGTGGCAAACGTCTAATACGTTCAAGACTGGCTTCCAAATCTTCGACATAAGTAACTTCAATCCTTTCCCCGGCCTCAACGCCGAGTTCGCTAAGTGGCCCTCTTGCGCCGCAGCCAAAGCAATGATAACCGTCTGCGTAAGCGACTGCCGACGGAGTACTTTCTTTGTGTTTTGGGCAGAGGTAGCGCTTTTTCATATTTAACCAAAATAACGGATGTAGACAAAAGGCTCTCTATCACCTTTTAAAACTAGTACATCGGATTTACCGAGCCACTCTCTGCACTTAGCCAAATACTGCATAGCAAGCCTGTCTGTTTTGTCCTGAAAACCACTAGACGGCGGAAAGCGGAAGTTGCTGGCACTGATAAACATCGGATCTGGGTGAAAACTTGCAACGACGCATGTCCCGTCTGATGCTTGAAACGAAATCTCGCCTCTGTCGGCTACCCGGTGCTTACGAAGCAAATCGTAAACACGCTTGAAGGCTTTGGCGCGAGACTTGACCTCAAAGTTGCGGTGCGCAGTTAGTCCGGTGGGTGTTGCGACCACATCACCTTTAAAGCCTTGTGACGCACCAGAAAGTGGGACGCGAAAGACCTGCGTCCAGCCGTATTTTGTCTTTAACTCTTCGACCAATGCTCTTTCTACTCTTGCGCCCTTATCGCGTGATGCTTTTCCCATTAATAAATTACCTCTTCATTAAGTTTTGCTTGGTCTACAAGTTCGGCTAAGTAAGAGTCATTTCTTAGACAAGAGCCGCAGTAATAGTAATTAGGTGTGATCTGCTTACACTTGCGGCATGCCCTTGTTTTGGTACCCGGTGCAATAAAAACCGCCCCAAACCCATAACCACATTTAATGAGATCTGGTCCTTCGTCCTCGTCTCTTTTTCGTACTTGCTTTTTCATTAAAAAACCTCCGATTCTCCGATAAACTCGTAGCGCCCGCCTTTAAACTTACACACCACTTCTTTTCCTGTGTGGCCAAAGAAGCGGTCTTTGTGAATCTTAAAAGTAGTCTCTTGTGTCTCAAAGTTTGGGACTACTTCGATACAGGCAAATCCGTGGTTGAAGAATGTTTTGTCGTTCTGAATACGAGCCGCCATGGTCGGTGCGGAATCAGAAGCATTAAGCTGTGCAAAACACACAACAGGTACGCCGTTCTGTTTGCCGTACTCTTTAAAATAGAACCCAAGCTTTTTGCTAATCTCGAAGGACGCAAGCTGAGGGTCTTTCCTGCTTTGAGTAATGCACTGCAGATAGTCAATGAGAACGAGACCAACGCGCTGGATGGCCGCAGTATCAAGCACTGCTTGCACGTCCTCAAGATAGCCCATGTCAAATTTGCCATCTTCAATTACTTCCACTCTAGGCAAGATGTGATTGATGACGCAATCTTGGATTGCTTGCTCTTCGCGCTTATTAAGACGTCCTTGAAAGAAAGAGGTGTAATCCAAACCAAGCAAAATACATCCGGTACGCTCGTATACTGCATCGGTCGCTTCCTCGTTGGAAATGACGATTGCGGATTTTGAGTCATTTTCGCGCAAGAAACCAGCGAGGACGTTAGAGCAGGTAGTTGATTTTGCGCGTCCAGATTCTCCTCCAACAATAACCAGTCCTTGCGCCAACCAGAAGTGGGGTAAAAATGCTCTTGATATAAACGGGATTCGAGATTCTCTAATCTTGCTACGCACACTTCTGGCATGTAAATACTGCTTTCTCCGCTCGTCTGTGGTTTTTTGTTCGTAAATGCGACCACCCTTTTGCGCCGTAAGCGGCAGCTTCTCAAAGCTGTTTACGGCCTCTTGCGGGGTAATCACGCCCTCCTTTAGGTCGTCAAGAAGTTTGATCTTGGGCGTCTTTTCGTTCATCTTTTAAAACTCCCTGCGTTCTTTGGGCGCACACTAGCTGGTCCGCTATCCATATTGTAGCCTCCGTGTGCCGTAATTTGACGCTCATACATCTCTGAACCACAATTAGGGCATTTCTCTGGTATATCTATTGATGAGCGGATTAACTCATCTTTGGTAAACTCACATTTTAGACAGCGGTATGAATGAATGGGGATAAATCACCTCTTTCGCTTACATTCTCTACAAACACCCTGTACTCCTAGGGGTCTGTTAGGTCTTGGTGTGTACTCTGAAAAACTTTTATCTATTTTACATTTAAATCATATCAAACCCTTTTCTGTAAGTCTATCTAAAATACCGAGATGCTCGCGGTGGTGCGTTCTTACATCTAAAACCTCTAAATTTTCAATTCTATTGTCTAATGGATCGCCGTTAATATGATGAACATGCTCTTTAGACGACAGGCTTCGGCCTAAAAAGGTCTCCATTATAAGTCGGTGCTGTAGCACGTGCTTCCCTTCTATAGACTGTTCAAGATAACCTCTTTGATTTACGTACCAGCCCTTGTTCTTTCTTTTTCTGTATTTATTATGGCATCTAATGCAGACAAGCCCACGATGCTTTGCTTTAAGCACTCTTTTCTCATCACATTTTGGGCGAATAACTTCAATCATTCTTCCCACCTATCCCTCATAATACACGGCTCGGCTTTCAACGTCACCGACAATTTTGCGGCCTTTGTTGCTTCTACCATAGTGTCTACCAATAGCTTCTGCGCGTCCTCAGCAAACTCTTCTTTAGCTGTAATTAGAAGCTCGTCGTGTATGCTGAATAACACCCTTCCCCATCCTCGCTCTTTAAGCCTATTGTCTACGGTGTATAGTGCCCACGAGGTACAATCAGACCCAGTGCCTTGAATTAAGGCGTTATAAGCCTGTCTGAGATCCCCATCCCATTCTTTTCTAGTCCCTGGTTTAAATCTTCTGCGTCTGCCAAACGGGTTAATGATAGGTTCCCCTTTTACTACCTTAGAGTCAGTTTCTGCTTTGAGTGCTTTACAACCACCGTAGGCATTCCAATACTTATCTAAAATTTTCTGTGCTTCCGCCTGTGAAATGCCAAGCACCTTACACAACTTAAATGCGGTTCCGTGGTATTGCGCCAAGAAGTTAACGGTCTTAGCTTGTTGCCTAGGAATTCCTACTTCTTCCGCTGTCAAGTCGTGCTTGCTAATACCCTCATTGACCAAGCGTAATAGGTTTTTATCGCGGGTAAAGTGAGCCTCTACAAAAACCTCAAGAGATGAGTAATCGGCGGATACGAAAACGTATCCCGGATCTGGGATAAACATTCCGCGTATTCCACCCTCTCTAGGCATATTACCTAAATTCGGGTTTGAATGGCTAATGCGCCCAGTGGCCGTGCCAGTGCAATTAAAGGACGGGTAAATGCGCCCATCCACAAGCCTTTCTAAAGTACTTTCGATGTACGTTGAATAGATCTTCTGTGCCTCGCGATACTCTAAAATTAGTGAAATTATAGGATGCTTATCCTCAATCTTCTTAAGACTATCGTAGTCCGTACTTACGGCTTTGGTTTTTTCATTATACTGTTTAGGAAGTCCGAGGTGGGTGTAGAGGAGTTGTTGTAGTTGTTTAGCTGAATCGAATGAGAACGAAGGTCTTTGTACTCTGCTGCGACCCGCGGGAGTTTTTCTCTTATCAATCTCTGCGACCCACTGTTCGATCTCGATGGCCTCAACTTCCGCGCTAACCAAAGCGCGCATCTGCGGAAGAAGTGTCTCAATCCGGGTTTTAAGTTCGACGCCTTTGGCGAGGAGGTAGTCTCTGTCAACGGCGATTCCTGCGATTTCGGTTTCGAGAAGGGATGATTGGAGGGAGTGAACATGACGCACAAGGGATTCTGGCACCCCATCCCTCTCAAGTAATCCCCTGAGCAAAGAATACAGACGTAGGGTGTAACTGACGTCTTTTGCGTTGTACTGCGCGAGTTCTTCTTTCGGGGCGTCTTCAGCCTTTTTGTACTTACTCCAGAAGTCTTTTTTGTACTCATCGGAGAATCTGCTTTCTACTAAGGCGCCCAGGCTTAGTTCTTGGTTTTCGTTTTCCAGGTGGGCTAGAATCAACGTATCCCAATATGAATACTTGTCTTGTAACCGAACACCGGCCCATGCCAGCATTTTCAAATCAAACGGTGCGTTATGGAATACAAAATGTAACCCGTGGGGTGCGAAAAAGAGTTCATGCAACATCTCCGGCCCAAAAAAGGCCACGTTATTTCCCGGACCCGTCACAGCGCCCGAGATAATTTTATCTGTTCTCGTTAACCCGGTCGTCTCTAGATCGAGAGCGACAGTATCGACACCTTCCCTGGCGCAGTCGTGTAGCCAATCTTTTAGCTCGCCCGGTTTAGTCAGCTTTGTAATTTTTAGCGATGTCTTTGACATGGGCAATAAAATCCTCTGTTTGCATATCGCTTTTCATCCAGTTACAGGTCTTGCAAGCCGTTACACAATTTTCTACTATATAGCCAACTCCACTATCTTTGCGGTCGATGCCGTTGTGCTTAAATCTACCGTAGTGCCGGTCTTTCGTATTTCCTGTAGCCTCATGTACGTCGCTCGGTAGTCGCTTACAGTAGGTGCAGTTGGTTGTAATAAAATCCTTAACTTGTTCTGCTGTTAAACAAAACTCTAACCCTCTGCTCTTGGCATTTTGCTTATACCCGCGAACTATCCTGTTTAAATAAGATTCTCCCCAACCGAGTCTAGAAGCATCGCCGGACTTTAACTTCCAACCCAACATGCAACCACAAGATTTAATTTCTTTTAGTCTGTTATGTGTAACCTTTACTAAATTACCACACGCACACTGCAAAATGTACGCGGGCTCCCATTTACCCTTGTACTTCCCTAGACCGGCCTGCTCAACTACAACTAGTAGATTATACTTGTCTCCTGGCTGGGCGTATTTATGCGGGATTCTTAAATCTGTCAAAATGACACCCCTACCTCAAAAGTAAGCCAATCCCGTCCGGTATTGGGGGAGTAAATCCCGGCGCTGCTTACATGCCCGTAGCCCACAGACATAAACGTATCTTTATCGCGCACACCAACCCCTATGTCAGTACAGAACTGTAAGTGCCCCCCGAGCATCGTATCGATTGCGCTTATAAAGCAAGGCCCCAAAAATGCTTTACCAAATACGCCGATCTTAGGGCCTGGGACGGCTCCCACCTGGCCCTTCATGAACAAAGACGATTTACGTCCCTCTCCGTTATCCACCCAACCCCCGCCCTCCGTGGCGATGTAACCAATCCCCAGTGGTGCTTCATACCGCACCCCAAAATACTTTGATTCCCCGTTGGGCTTGCCGTCTTGCAGACTAGGCCCACCGCGAACCGAGATCGAGTCGGCTAGCGAGTGCTTAGCGATCATAAGCAAACCCAACATAATAAGCCAAAATGTTACTAATCGCATAAGCCTCCTATAAAAATGCCCTGGCAACTAATCCTAAGTCACCGGGGCAGAGCACTGGCAAAGGTGCTCTAAATCAAAACGGTACGTCTTGTTCTCCTTGCAGACTGTCTCGCTCAGCCCTCTTGCGTTCACCAAATGCCTTGAGTTCTGCAACCTCTTCCGCTGTCAGAGCCTCAATCTTATAGTCTGGTAAGTTCTTCCCGTTCTTTGATTGTCCACCCCACTCACGCAGCACGAGTTGACCGCCGACTGCTTTTTGCAGCGCCTCGCACATTTGATCTACGCGCTCTTGGTTAAGCGGCACCGTTTGCGCTGCAAACTTAGGCGAGTAGTTGTTTTTGTAAAGACCCGCTAGGGTCGTTGGGTACTTTCGTTGGTTATCCATTAGCTTCTTTCTCCCATGTAGTATGAAGTTCCTTAGCCTGAGTATCTGTCAGTGCCTCTTTGTTGTCAACACCAAAAAGTGCTTTGACCTGCTCTTTTAGAGCGTCGGGGGTCTTTAAACCCTTTTTGACGAGCACGGTTGCAATTGCAGATAGTTTGCGATTAAGTGCCGCACGGTCGGTTTGGGCAGGGGCTGCTTGCGCGGGTTTAGCGGCTGGCGGTGGTTCCGGAGCGTCTTCCACGTTTTCTTGTGTCTTGTCGTAAAGTGCGAGCCCAAGTGACATACCGAATTGACGGGCGGCGCGTTTGAAGGCGTCGCTTTCTGCTTCTTTAACTGCCATCTCATGTGGGTTTAGGCCCGACTTATCGGAACCAAACCCAAAACCTTCTTTTACGCTTTTCATGTAGCCTTCTTCAGTCTTCACGATAGCGGACACGCGCACCTTAGCAACGTATGCGGGTTTACCGCCCTCTGCGGTCACTTCTCGCATTTGTACCGTCTCGCTGTCCCATCCCATGGGACCAAAGACCTCATTCATGCGTTGAATCACGTAATGTGCCTCAACGTATGACAGATCCTTCCCGCCTCCGCCGGAACGCTTTGCGACGTTCTCGCGGGACAGCTTTGCACCCGCCTCTTTTTCAATATGCTCAATTGTTTTCATGTTTCTTCATCTCCCTCCGAATCTGTGAGTGTATCGCCCGCTTCATTGCTCTGTTAGGCCGATCACGCCAGATGCGCTCGCCGTTTTCGTCAACCGCCGGTTTTCCGTTCTCTTCGTAAGCATACTCGCGAACGTATTTCGGTTCTGGGCGTTGTGGTCGTTTAAAATATGGTTTGTTTTGTGATTGTTTACGAGACATAGACAACCCCACGCCGTAAAGAACTAAAAAATCCCCCAAGATAAATCAGTGGATCAAAGCTTGGAGTTTTAAAACCATACTTTATGGTTATGCATGCGCGGCTTATCTGCCTGTAGCCGTAATACATACTAATTATGGTATGGTCTTCTAATTGCCCAACTAAAGACGCGTCATAGGTGTACTGTTTCAATCCCAACACTCCTTTGCAAAAGGACAAACTTGTTTCCCAATAATGCAGCTATTGGGGTTGCGTTCGTAATGCCCTTGTTCTCTAAGCCAAACTTGCACCGCTTCTCCGATCATGTCAAGTGCTTTTTTGCTATCGTACTGCGCAATGTGTGGCGTCTGAATGCTGCCAGTGCCTTTGTTGAATACAAGGTAGCACATAGCATCCACTTTGTAGCCGTTTTGTTCAAGAAGCCAAGCGTACAGGTTAAGCTGCAACGAGATATCCGTTTTTATCGGGTCGTAGTTGTACGCAGAGGTTTTGTAGTCAAGAAGAATGTTTTTGCCACCCCATTCGACTAGGGCGTCTGGTGTGCCCTCGCAAGGAATGGTAAAGTCTGATTTCATCCGCTGTTCCGCTACAATCAGCTTCATGTCCTTCCCAAGCCGCCTGTGGAAATTCGCGATGAACTTGACTCCCATGTCTGCTAGTGCGTCCGCGCTGTGACGTTCACCTTTAAAATCGAGTTTCGAATGCGAAGAAGACCAGTAGGCTTCAAACACGTCCTGAGCGGATTCTACATCGTGCTCTATAAGCAGCGTGTGCATTCCTGCGTGCATCGCAGAGCCGAACTCAAAATGAGTCTGCGGCGGCTGTGGCAGCTTGTCCACCACGGAGTATTTGAAATAACGTCCACAACGGCGTAGGGCGCTGTAGTTGCTGTAGGTAAATGGTATACTCACACCTTCCTCGCAGACAAGACAATAGTGTGTTGGTAAAACGGCACAGCTTCCCCGATCATCTTGTGTAGCTCTGCCTCGTCTACTTCAACCCCCCTGGCGCGAAGACCCTCTCTCACTCCCCGCGCTGCGTTAGCAAAAACGGGGCAGAAATGCGCGTCCGCACCTGTGTGGTTTTCGATCACAAATCCGCACTCATTTAAAAACGCTTTGTGTGTGTCATAGTTGTAATGTCTTACGTGCTCAAAAGTCCAGTGTGCTTCTTTAGTCTGCATAATACGGCGGAAGCTCTCCAGATGATTTGTGATCCAGTCAAAGTTAGGCGTACTGATCACGTACAACCCGTCACGTTTCAGTACCCGTTTCGCTTCCTTATGCACCACGCGCAGATCCCAAAGGTGCTCAAGAACCTCGGAACAGATAATCGCGTCGAAGTACTTCTCGGGCCACGGGTAAGGAGGTTTCATGAGGTCTTGTTCGGCTTTTCTAGGGACACTTTCTAGATCAGTTGGGGGAAGTCTATCGCGAGCACGTTCTAGATTAATATCCACACCGTACCACTCAAACTCTGGCATAAGCTCAGCAAAAATCGCGTCTCCGCAACCAATGTCGAGTATTTTAGCACCGGGTTTAAGCTCTTTACGCAGCCATTCCTGGAACACGAGCATGCGGGACGTGTTCTTAGCTTTTTCACCTAAGTACGCAGCATCTCCTGTGCGATCGTAATAGGTTTTGTAGTATTCCTGGTCGCTTGATTTGTAATCACTCACACAATCTCCTTTAAAAGCTCAAGTGCACGCGCGGACTCAAAATTAGTCAGTCTACGCAATCTCGACCTTGCGTAGAGCATACTAAGCTCTGGATGCTCTTTAATCTTGTCTCTAGCTTGGCGTAGCTTGACCGTCGCAATAGTGTAGCGCGCAGCTTTTTCGGGTTTTGAGTCAACTTTTAATATTCTAATCGGGGCGGGTTCGTCCCATTTTTTTAAGTCTATTTTCTTAAATCCATTTCTAGCACCACGTAATTTACTCATGAGACAACAATAACATACAAAGCGCAGAATGCAAGCGTTTAATTTCTGCTTGACAAGTGCGCAGCGTTATTGATACGATATACGTATGTTTTCCCCGTCGGAAGCGTAGGGCCTATATACCCGAAGCGAACGACATGTCTTATGTAAGGCCAAAGGTGTATTTAAAAATAGTTCCTCTTTTCTTTAAAATTGTGTTGACAATAAAGATTATATATAGTAGACACAAAGTAGGAGATCTCCCATGAAAAAAAAAACTAAGAACAAACCCACACGTCGCCCTATCTATCTTACCATTTCATTGGTAGTGCTTGCGGCACTGTGTTATCTTGTAACACCTTCCACAAACCCAGTTTCTTCGTCTGTGGTATCTGTGATGAACCGCCAAGGCACGGGCGGAGGTACTGGATTTGTTACACGTGATTTTGCTGGTAAACACGTCATTGTGACTAATGACCACGTGTGTGCCGTAGCCCTTGGAAACCATGTTGTGGTTGTGTCAGATAATGGGACACGTTCAATCCGTCGTGTACTTAAACGTAGCTTTATCCGTGACCTGTGTGTTGTAGAAGGAATTCCCGCACCCGCACTCCCAATTGCAAAAACCGCACCTAATAGGTTTGAGGAGCTTCTTGTTGTGGGACACCCCCTACTGGGGCCGACTACGCCTTCCCGTGGAGTTTATTTAGGAACCGACATTATGCCTGTGGGTTTTAACACAAAAGAAGATGGGTCCTGTGAGGCAGGTTCTGAGCTTCTTGAGTCTTTCTTTGGTGAATTTTGCATTGCACAGATGGAGCTGTCGATGACTTCGATTATGATTTATCCGGGAAACAGCGGAAGTCCTGTGGTTAACTCTAGCGGTGAGGTTGTGGGGGTGATTAATTCCGGCGATTCGCGATCGAACTACGGTAACTATGTGCCGCTTCCGTATTTGCAGGAAATCTTAAAATGAAGACTAAAATAACCTGTCGCTATTGTGGCACATCCGATACTGTGCCTAGGATGAGTGAAAAAGATATGAAGCTTATGCGGTGCAAAGTTTGCGACGAACACGACCGTTTAGATTACAAACACCTTGACATCGAGCCTGTAGACTATTACAAAGGGGATGGTGAACAACTTGAGTTTGATTTTGGAGGCGGAAAGTGATTCAATTCATTACCCCGTCCCAAAACTACGGAATGCATGGAGCATTCAATGAAACACCAGTCTCACTTGGACCGATAGATTTTTGTTCGTTTGACAACGGAGTTATTAGTTGTGTATTTTACAACTTGATTAAAAAGGGGATCTAATGCAAATAATTTCTACAGAAAAATTTGAACCACTCTATGACCGTGTGCTTGTACAACGTATAGAAGTTTCTTTTGAACGTGCTGACGGTATTATTATTTCAGAAAGCATGAAGGAAAAGCCTTGCGAAGGGCGTGTGATCGCAGCCGGGGCTGGGCGAGTTGCGATAGACGGCACCATCCGCCCTCTTGCCGTTAAAGAAGGCGACAAGGTAGTCTTTGGTAAGTTCGCTGGAACGGCGATCAAAGCAGGTGAGAACGAGTATCTTCTTATGCGCGAAGAGGACATCTTAGGTATTATCCGATGAAGCAGTATTCTTTGGGTGGCGAATATGGGACTAAAAGCCCCTGGTCGATTAGAATGGTGTTAAATGAATATTATCCGATGCGAGATATTTTCAACTTAATCCAACACCACCAATTTGAGGTAACACCTACAAAAGATCCTCTTTACTGGAGCTTGGTGCTGCTGGGGGATTTGCGGTGAGTAAACGCAAACCCCACATCCAAGAGCTTGACCCCACCGTCGTGTCCGAAGTCTTTATGCGGCGTGTGGCGCTTCTTGCAATAGGCGGTTTTACAAAATCCTCTATCGCAAAAGAGCTTGGGCTTGCTGTGAGCGCGATCGAGTCTATTCAACAGCTTGAGGGCTACAAGAAATACTTAAAGCGTGTTGCGGAAGACGAAGCTAACTTTGCTCTTATTGGCGAGAAGACTAGGCTACAGCAACAACTTAGCAAGGCGGGTAAGGTCTACGAAAAACTAATGGACGACTACTTGATTGAGGGCAAGGGCGCACGCGAAGCGGCCACGATTGCACAAGCCGTGCACCGCTCTGCTGGTCTCGATAAAACTGAACAACAGGTTCAAGATACAAAGATCACAATTAAGCTACCCGATGGCGCTGATGTGGTAACCTTTGACGCGGAGGAAGTAGAATGAAGCATGCTATTTATTTACTTGGCAGCGGGATCACGGCTAAAGGACTGAGTGTAGTCACAGGGCTTGGTGTTATTACGCTTCAGGGTATTAAAGGTAAGCCCGCAAAAATCGGGTCCGAAGTACCCAAGAAAAAACTAATCGGCCCGAAAACCACCATACTCTTTGCTGATTCAAAAGCTGTTTTGGCGCTCGCCGTAGAACTGATTGACCTTGCACACCGCATGGAGATTAAAGATGCCGCAAACGATTTACCCGCTCGACGTGTTAACAAGCAGCGGAAGGTATCCAAAAAGAGAACAAGATGAGAGATGCACTACTGAGATTCGCATTCAAGCGGCTGATACGGCTGAGCGAGTGTCTAAACTCCTTGACTCTTTGGGCTTCATTACGACTGTATCGTCTGGACTCCGCTACCCCGAAACACTCGCTAACGACGCAGCAAAATCAGCGCACTTCACGGGCGAAGCAGTCGATCTCTGGGACCCGCAAGGCAAGATCGCGCAAGCAATCTTAGCCAATCCAAGCATTCTTGAGAAGTTTGATCTTTATATGGAAAACCCACATTTTACCAATGGATGGCTTCACCTTCAAACACGCCGAACGAAATCAGGGAATAGGATCTTCAATCCATGAAAAAGAAAAAGAAGCAGCCCGAACTCGAAGTCTATCACGAACTCATGCCCGATCTTGAAGACGAAATTCTTATCGTTATTCGCAGGTCTGACGGTATGCCGATCACCGGTCAAGACATTATCGACGGCGCTGCCCACGTCTCTTACGAGGCCTTTGGGCTTCTTGCTGATCCTATCACGGCGCAAGACATCAAAGATAACGTAGAGCTCAATTAATCCGGCAAAACTTTGCTTCAGGTACTAAGCGAACGGTTTGAAAGCGCTTAGCCCTATTTTGCACATCTTTTGCGTAACCGCTTACCACACCACGATAGTAGCCTTGATTGTAGGCCGTAAGCGCAGCATTCCAATCCATATAGCGAAGGTATTGCTTCTTAAGATAGCGTCCTGCGCACTCAGCGTTTACCTTGGCGCTGAAACCCTTCTTTTCCCACGAATATTCACTACACACTTCAGACCACGCCGCTCTTTGAATTTGGCACAAGCCACGAGATGCGCGCTTTCCCTTGCCGTCTTGGTGCACATAGGCCGAGGGGCGGAGGCTCGACTCTTTTTCACAGAGGCCCTTAAGTAGGCCGTCGGGAATACCGAGGCTTGCTTCTATTGCGCCGATGATTGTTAAGATTGTTACAGTGTCCATATAACAAGACTACCCTAGCAGATGGGTTTAGTCTAGTTAGAAAATAAAAACCCCGGAAACCTTTCGATCTCCGGGGCCCGTAAGCAAAATAAGAGGAGCTAGACTGCTTACAGAACATCACCTTCCGCAGTCACAGTAAAAATACAATTCGAACCGTCCGTAGTTTTATACGTTCCTGCGGTTAGGATTGAAAAGCGAGTATTCTTTCCGCTTGCATTATCAGAGAAGCTTGAAAGAAGCTGTCCGTTTGCGAGGCGCAGGATCACTTCGTCGTAAAGGCCCGGAGCGTCCCCGCAGGGGTCAATAACCTCAAGCACCGCCGCCTCACCGGGCACGCCTTGAGGTCCGGTTTCTCCTTGATCACCCTTCTCTCCTTGCGGTCCTTGTGGTCCGACGATAGACTGTCCCGGAGCGCCCTGACGTCCGCGCAGTTCGTGTTTAATCATCCCGCACCCTGCGAGCATAAAAGCAGCAAGTACAGCAGCGTATTTCATTAACGATTCTCCTTGATAAAGTTAGTTAGACTTTCTGTAGCAAACCTACTAAAATTTGAAGCGATATAATTGGCTAGTACTAGGTTAGTCATATCAGCTCTGGTCTTCTTACACACAACCTTTATTTTTTCTCCGGAAGCCATGCGCTTTCCAATGTCTTGAGCATTGGTATAGCTGCTTGTTTCTGGATCATAAATCTTACGGTTTTGATAACGAATCACTTCTTTCATTTTTGCTCCATCAGCCAGTCGTTGAACTCAATTCGACATGCCTGGCATACGTTGTCGAGGTTTGTCGCTTCTTCACAAGCTCCATTACATAGTGCATCATTCATATCTATTTCGCAAGCGATTTTTGAAGTAGAGAAGAGACTGCTTACATTCTTGGGCGTATTTGATGATTTCGTCTGCGGCTTCGATTCTGACATCTATATCCTCCTCTGTAGTAACTTTAGCACCTTGGGAAATACCCAAGACTGCCGTGTTTAGTTGCATAGCGGTTATTCTAAGTTTAGCAACATACTTGTTGTAGGTGGTCATAATGTTACCTCTAAATTAGAAGCCTCTAAAAATTCACCGAGAAAGTCAATAAAATTTATTTTATCAATTTTAGGTAAATTGCCAAAATAAGCCTGACTAAGCGGAATTGTAAAAGCATACCGCATGGGAAACTGTCTCATAATTCTAAAAACTCCTTCCACTCACGCAGAATCTTATTCAATCTAAAATTTGAATTTCCCCTGACTCTAGGGCGATCGACGGTTTTCCACTTAATGATGCGGTCAACCACTTGCTTTGCGTCGTTCACGTCCACAAGCTCCTCTGGATGATCCACCATTTCAGGTGTGGCGCCTAACCTTCCAGATAGGAACGGAGTACCGACCGCGTTGCACTCGGCGTGCACAAGCCCCATAGTTTCCGGGAAGACTCCGTTGAGATGAAGTATCCCGAGAGCGGATCGTATATTTGAAATGATCCCTGCATGGTTGAGCTGCCCGAGCGAGGATACATTATCTGGTAAATTAGTGGCGTCCGCAAAATAGCCGGGATTTGCAACATATAATTTTATCTCCTTTAGTTCTTTAAAGTCTTTGAATCTCTCAAAAATCTTAAGTGTGTGTTCTAGTCCTTTGTGTGGACTAGAAAAAAACACAAGTTTGTTTTTGTCAATTGGCGTAGCGTCAGGTCTAAGATCTTCCGCAATCGGGTTATAAATCCGGCGGCAAGGAATTTGCCCGTTAAAGTTCACGCTGCGCATCACGTCATACATCTGCGTTCTGTGAAACTCTGAAACGGTAATCGGGACAGCTTGCGTATCGACCATAGCTTGAAACCCTTCAAACCAGCCCGCACCACCAAACAGGTCGTGACACCACAAATACAGCTTGGCGCTTGGGTACTGCTTTCGTGCCGTTCTTAGTACCTGCGGAGCACGCAAGACCACAACATGCGTGGCCTTGAAGTCCTCGTTTTGTTTAAAGGGTGTGTACTCAGCGCCTTGCTTAGACCGCACTTCGCGGTTGTGCTGCGTTACGCGAACGGAAATACCTTGAGCGGCTAAGCCCTCAGCAATTCGCACAACAGAGGCTTCCGTGCCCCCCATCGCTTCCGTAGCAAGTGTGTTAGCGTCGTAAGGCTTAGGTGTAGTAGGATCGACAAATAAGATTTTCATAAACGAATTACCTCTCCAAAATTAGCCGGAGCCGGGCTGTTCCCTACCCCTACCCAAATAAACGGAACGCCGGGGTCGCGCGGATTGTCCGCCGTGTCAAAGTCCCCAAAGTATATAATCATGTTGCATTTAAGCTTCGTGCATTCGTCAATTGCAGGTTGGTAGGCGGTGCCTCCTCTCGCCTTTCTGGTTGCGGTAAACTTGACCTTTGACAAGTCTTCCACCTCAACAACCCCACAATCCGCATGTACAAGATATGTTTTACTGACCAGTTTTGCAATAGCTTGAATTTCAGACATAAATGCTATTAGCTCTGATTGACTCACCGATCCCGACTCATCCACACAAACCCCAAGCGTCATCTCGCGTCTGCGCTTTTTACCTGGAACTGGTGAAGGAAATCTACGGTTAATCTTTTTGTGCGTGGTCTGCGTTTTGCGGCTTATTTGTGACACGACCGCGTTTCTTAAAAACGTCTGCCAAGGTAGTTTTGCGTCGTTTAATTGGTCAAGCATCTCTGCAACGCATTTAGGCGCGTTACCAGCCGCTTGCTTGACCGCATTAGCCGCAACACGTTTGACCGCCATCTTAGCAAGCTCTGAAGAGTCCTTACCTGGCACGTCACAATCATGTTCATCAAGAGTATCTATTGCAGCCTTTCGCATTTCGGCGTGTTTGTCCTCTAGCATTTTGTAGTAATATTCAGAAGTCTCAAACTCGGCAAGATCCTTTTTGGTCGCTTTTCTAAGCGATTCAAGAGTAATCACGCCTTCCGGTAAACCCTGAATGTATTGATTGATTGCGGCGTCCATCGCGATGTTCCAGACGTATTTATCTAGCCCATCCTTGGGCTTAATCGACACGTGATCCATCACTAAGTGCAGAACCTCATGCTTGATGGTCGCAATAAACCCCGTGTCTGTGAGCTTTCCACAGAAGTCCGAGTTGAATATTAGCATGGGTGTGCCGCGCACCACACAAGCCGCGGCAGTAGGCACACCAAAGCAATCATACACAATCTGTGAGTTTAAGATAAAGTGTGCGTAAAACGGCTCACTTTTAAGTAGGCTATAAACTGCTTGATGCACTTTTTCTTTGATCACGCAAAAATCCTCTTACAAAACTCTGCGTCATTTAAAAGCTGATCTTTGTTTTTAAACATCAGTTTTGACGTTTTCTTAGTAAAAGAAACCACGCACTCTTTAGGGATGTCGAGAAGATAACGCTTAAAGTTTTCGCATTCATCAAACGTCATGACAAACTCAGAGTCTTTAAGCTTCTCAGTGATTTCTTCGATCGGAACGTTTAAGATGTCGAGACGCGCCTCCTTTCCTGCGCTAAGAGAAATCACACGCTCGCGCACCGTGTCGTATCGCGTTAAGATGTCTTTAAGACGCAGCTTTTTTTCAGACGACATTTTATATGTGCGGAACGCGGTCGCGGCAACAAAACCCACGATACCTTTATAGAGTTCGAACCTGGTGACTTCGTCAAACTCCTCATTCTCAAGGGGCGCAATCATTTCAAGCCACGCTCTGCGATCAGGTGTAATCTTAAGCTCGGGTTTATCGCGTTTACCAGTTTCAAGGCAACTGCTGTCTGCTCGAATGAATTCGGCCACAGTGTCGGCACCGCGCTTTTCGGCGTAGCTGCAGAACTCCTCAACATCAGGTTCGAAATCGACGTGGCAGAATCGCGACATCCACGCTTGATCGGATGTGTCAGTTACTGTGAACTCAAACGATTGATAGTTTCCCGCAGCGACAATCTTCCAACCCGGCGGCAGTGTGTGGGTGTGGATTGTTTTAGATGTGATAAGAGAGAAACATGCTTGCACGACATCGGGGTGAGCCCGGTTAAGCTCGTCTAAAAAAAGAATGCCTTCGCCTTCTGTCGGGAACCACTCAGGGCGGCTATGTGACACGGTACCATCTTTGTTCTGCTTAAGAAGTCCAACGAGGTCACCCACTTCTTGTGTTGCAAGGTGTAGGTGACAAAAGCCGATCTTCAGGCTGTCAGCGACCTGCTTAACGGTTTGCGTTTTACCTACACCCTGCATCCCCCAAACAAAAGGCACAATATCATGTTTGATAAGCTTCGGAAGTGCTGATTTAAAATTGCGAATGTTCATTTCTTTTTACCGCCTTCGTACTTAGCCGCCATGGTCATTTCCATAAATGTCATAAATATCTCACCATTTACCGCATACAACCCAGTATCATCGTGATACCTAAGCGCCTTACCGCTAGTGTTGTGAAGAACCTTTTTACCGTCGCCCATGTCTTTTAAATGAATCTCGGCGGGTTTCTCAGTCATCACAACCAGGCCTTCAAAGGTCCAGTACGCGCCGCATTCCGCCACGATGTTCTTAGCAATCGGAACAAGAGGGTGTGGATCGACTTCAAGCACTTCCTCGATAAATGCGTAGAACGCCACCCAGTACGCCTCAAACGAACCGTAGGACGCTTTCTGCGCCTGGTCTCTGATTTGTTCGCGGGATGGGAGGCGTTCGTGCAACACGCCGGTTTTAAGATAGTCTTTATTCTCGGGTAGTGCCAAGCGAGCGGCATACTTTGCGCCTTCCCATGGATTCTCAAACCACACGAATTTTTTAATCGCGCCTAGCTCAAGTTCTTTGTACGATTCGCGAACGGCTTGTTCAGCCCTGGCTCGATCACAACGCTTAGTATCTAAACCGATTGCTTCGTACTTCTCTAAATACTCGGAAACGCGTTTTTCTTGTGCAGGAGTTAGTTTGTCAATTTTCTTTGCAGCCATTTTATTTCCTTTCGTTATTTAACGAGCGAGAAGTCAGCCTGCAAAAGGTATCCCGAAGCGTCGTAGTTGACTAATTCAATTACTGTGCCAGCCGGTAACTGCACAGTACTAGAGAGCCCAGCAGAGCACGCAAACTTAGTAAGTGTCGTATCTGTGATACCCGTACTCTGGTATACGCACTCCTCGGAGCCTATTACAATCTTACCATGTAAGTATTGACCGGGATTACTACCCGCGTAGGGGCCTTGTAAGGCCGTGATACTAGCGGGGGGCGTAAAGTAGCGAGCGTCTGCTAGCTGTACCTTCTCAGAGCCGTTAGGGGCAACGGTAGTGAATGCGTCATTAAGAGACACAGAAATAACACTAGCGGAACCTGCGCCGCCCACCTTAGAGACACTGTCGGCAGCGCCCCCACAGGCGGTTAGTATTACGATTAAGGGAACGATTAGACACCTCATTTTTTAGCCTTCTTTCAATTAGTTATGAAAATAACGGGGTTTATTCTGTAACGATGCGTTTTGATATCCGAGGAGAGGGTATCACTGAGAGAGGGAAACAAAACACCGCTTAAAAACTCCCCGATCGTTTCGCCCGTGACCTTGCCCAATAAAAGCTCGTGGCCTACGCCCTTAAGGTCCGAAACGCTGTATCCGATAGTTATAACGTGTTTAGTTTCCATATAATCAGTATCGTATAGTCTATAAAAACATCAAGCTATAATTTTCTAACTAGAATAAAAATAAAGTTAATTTAATTTTAGTTAAAATAGTATTCACCCATCCACTACTTCCCATCCTGCGCCGTTTCCAGCACCGCTACCATACCCAATACTACCCCTCCACCGCTTCCGCCGCCTCTGTTATGTATCATTTTGTTTCCCTCCACTTCGCCAGGTCGGCGAGCCATTCATTAGATCCGTCGGTGTCGCACGCAGAGACGTATTTACACGCCCTCTCCAGCAATTTTTCAGCCTCGGCTAGGCGGGATTCAAGAGCATCGACTTGGTCCATCAGGCTTAAAGCTACTGAAGCCCCAGGCTCGCCAAGCAGCGGTGCGGCCCTGCGCAGCTTTGCTCTCATTTCTGTATTCATGTAGCCTGCATTACTCATGCGCCCTCCGATGGGGATTAAGGATAGTGTCTCTTATGATCCACATTACTCTCTGAGTGAAGCTCACCTCATCGTTAGCTCCGCCTTTGAAGGTTTGATTATGGCCATTTTGATCTGGGTCAAGCTCATAGATGGTGAATCTAGGATAAGAGTGCCCGCAATTGAGACACATATACACGCCGTTTCCTCTGGCCTCGTGGAAATGCCAGCCCCGTTCCTTACACGTAACTAATTTCATCCCTTACCTCCCAAGTTTTTCATCTACTAACTCTCCACTGTTTCCCAGCCGTAGCCACTGCCGTCGCCGTCACCGCAGCAGCCGCCGTTGCCGTAGCCGCTGCCTATCATTTCTGCTCCAAAATAGACAGCAGCTTATTACCCCACTCACGGCTAACCTTATCCCGAATGTCCTTTGCTGTCATAGGAGAGCCGTCAAGGCCCGCTTGCTTAAGCGCTAAACGGCATCCTTCAGCACATGCCCCCGTAATAGCTCGAAATTCGTTTAACGTAATAAGGCGTGACGGCCCAGCTTCTCGGATCTCGGTCACAAGCCTCTCTAGCGGCGGTCTGCGTGAAGGGTCTTTCCAGATTGCGTCCGCCACTGCCTCTGCAATTGTGCTGCCATGTGCGCACCAGTGAATATCCTTTAGCGTAACAAAATATTTAGATTTGCCACCTACTGTATAAGTCTCCACTACATGACCGTCACGAGTAAAGCTCACTGTGGGTGGAGCATCAATACGTTCTTCGATACCATCTCTGTAAAAATTCATAGATTCCTCATAGTTTTGGAAGGGGAGCTTTCGCTACCCCTCCACTGTTTTCCAACCATCGCCATCACCGTCGCCATAGCCGCCGCCGTAGCCGCTGCTGTCACCAAAACCGTACCCACTACCACTACCGCAGCCGCCGCCGTCACCGTCGCCATAGCCGTCACCGTCACCATAGCCGTCACCGTCGCCGTAGCCGCAGCCGTCACCGTAGCCGCTGCCGTAGCCGTTGCCGTAGCCGTCGCCTATCATTTTACAACCTTAGGCGCTGCTTCAAGAATAGATGCGTAAGCATCGTCGGTCATTTCAGCCACCTCAAGTCCAGCATCATTGATGATGAGCACG
>JACCDR011304095.1_pt1 | contig 45672 bp, 60 predicted proteins | sample 7446431 | NCBI WGS metagenome assembly JACCDR01 (sample SAMN15323443, study PRJNA562643) | freshwater metagenome | isolation source: river surface water | place: USA:Blue River Watershed | collected 2017-08-17 | reverse complement strand
TTCCTGCCGCCCCGCCCGCCGCCCCACCACCAGAGCCATAGTTGTTCTTTACCCCTGCGTCTCCTCCGACCTGCGGCGCATTGCCCCCCGTAATGCCGCCGCCAGCGCCACCACCGGGGCATCCGCCAATAGATCCGCCCCCAGCCTTTGCCGTGGTTGTTTCTTCGTTCCCGCCACCAGCCCCTCCGCCATTAAAGGCGGCTCCGCCTGCGGTGTCTTGTGTGCAGCCGCCACCGCCACCGGGACTTGTGGCCGCCACGCCTACCCCGCCTGCTGGCGCGCCGCCAGTGCTGTTCGCCCCGTTTGCGCCCGCCCCGCCTGCGGCAGTCCACCCGCCTCCGCCCCCGCCGCTTTGGGCTGTGGTGTTGATCTGGCCTCCAACCCCGCCGCCCCCGCCATATGCACTCATTCCGGCAAACGTGCTTACGCCGCCTCCGGAGCCATTATTCCCGGCGGTGCTATCCGTTGTTTGCGCGGCCCCTCCCGCCCCACCAGCCCCAACGGTAACCGATTGCGACGTTCCAAGCAGCGAGGCACTAAACCACCCTTCTCTAATCGCGCCGCCCCCGCCACCAGTTCCGCCTTGAACGGGATTCCCGGCAGCGCGAACACCTCCGCTACCGCCTCCGCCACCGCCGCCAATGACCTTTGCCCAGACAAACCTAGCCCCGGCTGGACGGTTCCACGTGCCATTAGCGGTAAACACTTGCACGTCTACGTCATCCGAAAGTACTCCGGGCATCGGCCCTTGTCGCGGCCCCCATGCCTGAATCTGCATCGGGTCCGCGCCACTGGCCGCCCCGGCGTCCTGAAACGTTGGCAGCGCTCCAGCCCCGTTAGACGTGAGCACCTGCCCCGAGCTTCCCACGCTGGCAATGCTTTGCTGCGCCCCGGTGGTGGTGGTCCCGCCGCAGATGACCGCATATTCCGTGTGGCTAGACCGCCCCGTCCCGCCGTCGGCTACCGCAACATCCGTCCCGCTGGGGGCATAGTAGTCGGTGTTGGCCTCAAGGTTCAACGTCGCCTTTAGCGTAGCCTCGTTTGCGTCATCTAAGAACGTGCGCGCATACGCGCTAAAGTCGGTCAGCGCCGCCGTTCCAAGGCCGGTGAAGTATGGCAGTTTATCTGCTGCCGAAGTCAGGCCAGCAAGGGCCGCGAGTTCCGCGTCATACGCCTGCACGTTGGTGCCGATAACCAGCCCCAGCGTGGTCCGCTGGTCTGCCGCGCTGGCGTCGTCAATCAGTGCGCGCCCCGCTGCGGTACAGGGGATTTCCTCCCCTGCTCCCGCACCAGATGTCGAACGCCCAGCCAACACATCCGTCGCCGTAAACGCTAGCGCGGAAACCGGGTGGTCGGAGTCGCTCAGGCCAGCGAGGTTACCGTGGTCGGTAACGCCAGCAGATGTAAATGCGGTACCAAATACGGTTTCCACAACGGCGGCAGAGGCCGCGCTCTTTTGGAATATAATCCGCCCGACCAGCCTCCCGCACATCAACCGGTCTGGGTATGTGGCTGGCGGCGCCTCGGCGGCGGCGAGCGCTTGCGATGTGTATTGGCCGCGCCCGTACAGCATCACTAGGTCGCCGTCATTCTCCACGTAGAACCACAGCACCGCATACCGGTTGTTGGTCATTACGGCCCGGCCAGCCGTGTCGTCGTCATATTCGGTGTTCGGCCATTGCGTCAGCCCGGCCTGCTCGGTAAACCCACCCGCCCCGTTTCGGTTGTAGGCGTCGAACGTATCTCCTGCCGGGGTTGTGTTAATGGCCGCTACGGTGTAGTCGTTGGCCCGGTCCCACAGGGTGCCCGCCGAAAGCGTGACATACCGGGTGCCGGTTTCGCCAAGAATAAGCCCGCCGGTTCTTTCGTCTCGCTCAAATGGTCGGGTGCCCCGGAATCGTCGGACTAGTCGCCCAACCTGATCTGGGAACCACCTGCCGTTCTGGCATACGTGGATCACGCCGCCGACATTCGCCGCCTCGCCAAGCGGGAAGTCATCGTAATAGTTCCAGTCATCCGTAGTGCGAATATCTACTATTGGCGCCCCGCCATTGTAGTCTATCCCAACATGCCGTATCGAGTTTAGCGGGATAGCGTTCCCGGTTGACTGCGCGAAATCAAAGAAATAAAGCTCACCCGTCCGAGAATTGGTCGATCGTATCGCACCTGTCCCCGCCGCCACCGTCAGGTTCCCGCCCCCAGCGTCTGACAGGGTGCCGCCGCTGATAAGCCCAGCCGTTCCGGCAAAGCGGGCGAAATCTGCGTGGTCGTCATAAGTGGCCGTGGGGATCGACGGGAACGCCAGGTTGGCGGCAGTCACCCCAAGCGTGGAGCGCGCCCCCGCCGCAGTCGTGTCGTCTAGCACGGTGCGGGCAAACGGGGTGCAGGTAATTTCCTCCCCCGCTCCAGCGCCAGCCGTCGAGCGCCCGAAAAGTACATCCGTCGCGCTGGCCGACAGGTAGCCCGCCGTGATGGTATTGGCAACCAGGTCCGCCGATATGGTTGGCGTGGCGTCGTCGTAGGTCAGGTTAATTCTGGTGGTGTCCAGCAGAATCCCGCCCACCGCGTCCTGCGCCAGCTCGTCCGTGTAAGCCGTGATGGTGCTGGCAATCGTGATGGTGCCGCTGCCTTCTGTGATGTTGATCCCGGCCCCATCCGTGAGCGTGGCCAAGGCATAGCTTCCATCCGACTTCCCGATGAGAAGCTGACCGGACGTGGGCTGCGTCTGCATCCCCGTCCCGCCCTGGTTGACCGCTATCTTCACAGAGCCACTCCGTACACCGTCACCGCCACCTTGCTTGCACTATCGCACAGGCCGCTCAGCGTCTCGCCCTTGGACAGCCCGACAAACTCATACACCTTCGGGTCGCCGTTCACCGCCAGCGTCACCGTCTTGCCGATGCAGTTTGCGTCTGCTGCCGCCCCGCCGCTAGGCACGTGGTACAGCGTGAACGTCCGCGCCGCCGTGTCCACGTTGGATAGAACTAACACTACATCGGTAAAGTCTGATTGCGCCGCGAGGATGGTTGTCTCGCTCGCCGCGAGGACCACCCCGGCAAGCCGCTGCCGTCGCGCCGGGCGCACGTCGATCTTTAGCCGCCCGTCCGGCGTGGCCTCCACCGGCTGTAGGGCGAGGCTGTCCTGCGTACCCTTGCGCCCGCGCGGGCGACCGCCCAGCAGCACATACCGCCTTACGGTGTCGTCCGCTCGGTTGCCGCCGCCGCCACGTTCCACGCCGTCGCCGCTCATTGCTTATGCCCCTGCGTCGGGCTTTCGGATGGGACGATAGACCGGATGGCCACCTGATTGCCCGGTATCCGGCACTCGAACTTCTCCGCGAAATCGGCGTTGCCTACGTTCACCGGGTGCCGCTTAGATACCTCGTCCACCGTGACGCTCTGGAGGTCCGTCAGCGCCGTTCCGTTCCGGTACTCCGTCCGAACCAGCGTGGATGCCGTGCCCTCGCCCTGAAGCTCGAAGTTGACGATGCTTTCCAGCGCCCGCTTGTGCTCGCCCGTGTCCTGCTGGTAGGTCTTGGTTTTCCAGTACCAGTACACCGGGCCAACGTAGTATTTGGCGCTGGCCGGAACCGATAGCGTCCCGCCGCCCGCGCCGCTGGCCGACCATGTTAGGGCCGTCGCCGTGTTGCTGGTGATGCGCCGCGAGCCTACCAGCGCCCCCGGCAACCCGCCGGAATCCGCCGCGAATATGTGTACGTATCGCTCCTCCAGGCCGCTCCCCGTGGTATAGAAGGACGCCCCGGAGTCGGTAATGGAGGTGGTGGTTGCGCTGGTTATGGTCCCGCTCGTGGTCCCGCTCGGTACGCCGTCGCTGGTGCCGCTGTTCTGCTGGAAAATGAACTTGCCCTGCGCGTAGAAACTCGCCGGATTCCCGCTGGAATCCAGGTCGTACAGGTAGAACGCCGGGTGGGTGTAGTCCTCCTGCCACCACATTCTCGTATATCGGTCAAATCTGTACGTTAGCCCGTTCTCAGTTTGGCTGGTCTTGGGGACGCTGAACCACACGTATCTCCCATCCGTGCCTGCCGCCGCGATGGATAGCTGCGCCGGGTTCAGGCTGGAGAGCCAGTCCGTGCCCAGCTCCTCCCCGATGCGCTGGGGCGCGCCGGACCCGTCGAACACGCACGGGCCTTGCAGGGACAGGAAGTAGCACTCGTTGTCAATGGTGACAATGGCGTCGCCGCTGACCGCGCCCAGACCGTCATAGAACGGGTCGGGCTGGACCTTCACGTCGCCTTGGTCCACGCCCTTGCCGTAGACCCGATAAATCTGGTCGATCTTGAACACATACAGGCTGTTATTCAGCGCGGCCAGCCCGGTGATCTTGCGCCGGGGGGAGCCGATGGACAGGTTATTGCGGAAGTATTCCCCGTCTCGGCCCCAGGCGTCGAAGTCGTTGAACTCGGAGAAGTACAGCTTGGACGGGTCGCGGAAAATGGTATAGCTCGCCCCGCTCAGGCTCCCAACAAAGGCGTTCTCCAGCGCGATCTGGGTCGTGGATACCCGCTCGGCAATGGTGTAAATCTTGTCATCGCCCTGCTTCTGGAAGAAGCATCCGGCCACGCCGTCGGGGATGGTGACTCCAGAGAAGTCAATCAGGGTGGTCGTGGCGTTGACGGTGGCCGTGCCGGTGGTCAGGGCGTCGAACCCAGCCACGAACATCCGGTCTCCAAACACGGACCAGAACTTGCAGGTCGGCGGGATGTTGGTGAAGAAGTCCACCGTCTCCGGGGACAGGGCGTCGTCCAGCGCCGCCACCGTGTCGGTTCCGGTCGCGTCGTCGTAGGTGGTGGTCCCCAGCGCGATCTCGGCCACCTTCCAGAAGTCCTGCGCCTCGTCCTCGATGGTCCCGTCGTATCGGTTGGCTTTGTTCCGGTAGAGCGCCCAGCTTTCCACCTGCGCGTCCGGGTGGGTCGCGGGGATGCCGGATATGCGGCAGCCCTGATTCGCCAGCGATATCTCCGCGCTGATGGCCGTGGGCAGGGCGGCGACAACCCGGTTCCCGTACACCCGGTGCGCCCGGTTCTGCGGGACCACGATGTAGCGGTAGCGCCCGGTCAGGCCGGTGCCCTGCGTCGCCACCGTCGGGACCAGCGTGGCCGTACCGCCGTTCGCCGCGCTGGCGATGTTGGTGGCCGTGCGCGCATACGTGAACGTGGTCGCCGTGGGCGTGGACGCCACCGCGTACTGGCCGTTATAGACCGCGCCGTTATTCTCTACGTAGATAACCACGGTCGAACTGGTGGTCAGCAGGTGCGCGGAAGCGGTCGTAACCGTGACCACGTTGGTAGTCAAACTGGTGGAAACAATGGCCGACCGCCACGGCTGGATACCGGCGTTGCGCCAGTTCTCGCCGTCGTACTTGCGCATCCGGTCGCGCCCGTTCTGGATGTAGGCGCGGAACCCGCGCTGCGTGCCCCGGACGGCAAGGCCGGTGGAAAGGCCGGAAAGGTTAGGCATTAGGGTATACCAGGGCGTAGCTGTCGCCAACTACGGCTATGGAAAACGGGGTTGTATCGTCCCACCCAACCATCTCTATGGAAAGCGTGATGTTGTTGTTATTGCGTATGAAGGTGGTCCCCGGAATGGCAATCCACGTTTGCGCGTTTGGCGTCATCGTTACGCTTGTCCCGGTGGATGACTGCGCCGTTGCGTAGTAGATGATTTGCTGCGCCGACCCCCCGATGGCTACGTAGGCATACGCCAGCGGAACGATTTTCCCGGTTAGGGTGATGCGCGGCGCGGGAATTAGGATTATGTCGTTAGACCCAACGGATGACCCGTCGGCCCACGCCACCGTTACTGCAGCATACTCGTCTGGGTTGGTCATCGTCACCGACAGGTTGGACGCCAGTTCTTTCCGAGACGCTACTCCGTCGTAGGATGCCCCCGGCTCCGTGTACGGCGCGCTTATCACCTCCACCGTTCCGTCCGTGCGGCCAAGCATGAGTTGGTTGGCGTGGGGCAGGCGGAACGGGATGAGGCTGGTCAGCGAGTAGGCATACCCGGTGGAGTTGAAGGAGGTCTTGCCCTTGCGCGCCCCCAGCAGGCCGATCTTGCCGCCCGCGTGGTCGGCGTTCACCGTGTCCGGGCTGGCCCCTTCGGGCAGGGACACGGGCGAAGTTCGTTTGTTCAGTCCGCGCCAGATCATACCGCCGCCGCCACGTTTATCGTTACCGTGCAGGTGCCATTCGCCCCGGTGGGCCAGGTCACCGTGACCCTAACGCTACCAGCCGTCAGGCTTCCGCCCCCGCCATAGAACGCCGAATATCCACGCCGGTAATTGCCGTCGTCAATGGATGAGAACACGCTGCCATCATACATGCAGTTCGAGGTTGCGGTGGTCGTACCAACGTGAGAGATGGACAGCGTGGCGCTCGCCGGATAGGTGGTCGCGCCATCCAGCGTCATGCCTTGTTCAAGCAGGATCGACCATGGCGCGGCGGCAGGGGCTATCAGGCTGGTATCGGTGGTGACCATATACAGGAGTGCCGATATGCGCGTCCCGGCGGTTGAGTACGTCTGCGACAGCGGAAAGTTCTGTGTGGCCGTCGTGGTCGGGTATGTGATGGTGGTCGAGTACGAGAATGGCGTGGCCCCAAGGTCGCCCGCCTCTCCGGTGGGGAAGATCGACGATGCCCCGTCGCTGGAGATAGTCGAATCTTCCACTGTCCCGTCGAACTGTGGGACCAGTATGTGCGTCGCCCCCGGAAGCTGGAACGGGATGATGCCCGCAATCCCCCCAGCGTAGCCCTGCGGCGTGACCGCCAGCTTGCCCGGTCGCGGCCCCAGCAGGTCCACCCGCCCGTTGACCGGGGCGGTGTTGGACGTGTCGGGACTGGCCTCGTCCGGCAGGTCAGCCGACCCAGTGCGCTTGTCCAGCCCGCGCCACATCTTAACGGCCAAGGTATCCAAACCTCCGCCCGTACTGCCCCGGATTGTACGGCGACCCCATCCCGCTCGTGCGGATGGGCGACTCGTAGTATGACTGGAATTCCTCGTCCTCGTCCGTCACGTCTCGGCTGGCGATCATGCCCAGCCCTTCCTTGTATCGGCGCAGGAAAGCGGCGGCGGCATTGGGGTTCTTTTCCAAGAAGATGGTGTTGCGCGCAAGCGCCCCATCTGTCAGCACGGGTAGGAACTCGCTGGGGAGTTCGGGTACGTCGTCGTCGTTCAATAGCCGCTGGTGATGCCTCACGTAGCGGTAATACAGGGTGATGTTCGCCGCCGGGGTAGGGCGAAGTGTGATTCTATATCGCCCGGCAGGGGACAACTCCCATCGAACATTGGCCGCGCCGCTTCCTGCGCCTGAAACTCCGTTGCCCGTCACCCGCGCCCGGTATGCCCGGTCAAGCGTCCCAGCGTGGGCGCTTACGTAGGTGAACGTGTAATCCATGTCCTCGCCGTTCAGGCGGATCATCTTGCCCGTGTCCGTGGAGGCGAACGACGTGCCGGACGAGCCGAACGTAATGCTAGTCGCCCCCTCCGACACCGTGGCCCCGGTGCTGGCCCCGCTGGCCCCGGACTTCGACGCCGAGCTAATCGGATACCAGGTCACCTGATACGGCCCCGCCGACCCGCCCACCGCCCCGGACGCCTTCGCGCCAGAGCGGTCAAGCTCGCGGGCGGAGAGCATATAGACCTTGTGCCCGTTCTCGTCCTCCGTCCAGAAGGCGAGGGGCTTCTTACACCAGTCATCGAGGGTATAGGTGGAGGTGCCCGAAACGACGGCCAGAGTCGTCTCGCGCACCTGATAGTGCAGGTAGGGCGTTGCTTCAGAAATCTCGCGTAGCGTGTCGTTTAGATTGTCGCGAATCTCCTGAAGCAGATAGTCTGGCCGTTGGTTGGTTTGCTGGTATCCCAGGTTGCGCCACAGCGTTTCCCTGAGTTGGCTATAGTTCATGTTCCCGCCTTAGTCGAGCTTGAAAACCTCATCCAGGTAGGCGTCCTGTGCCGCCTGCCGCTGCTCGTTGGAGCCAGCCCACAGCGACCGGGCAAGCCGCATCCCCTCGCGCACGCGCCGGGCAAAGCCGCGCGCGGCCTTCTTCGCCTCTGCGTTCGCGCCCTTATAGTCCTTCGTCCAATCCTCAAGGAATACGAAGTCGCCCCCGTACCCCTCCTTCTCGCGCAACAGCGCATGGTGCTCGGTGGTAATCGGCGTGCCGTCCGAGAACTCGTCGGCCACAAACCGCCGGAAGGAAATGTGCTTCCCGTTCTGGGATACCATCTCCTTCATTCGCCCGTCTGCCATCTCGATCATCTTCTTGATTCGCGGCTGGACTACCAGATGGTACTCCGGGTACCGGGAAACCAGCCTGAGCTTGCGGACTTCCGCCACCGGCTCTTGCTTCGTGACCTGCGCTTGCTGCGCCATCGAAAATCCTCCTTGGGCCTCCTGCCCAGGGCCGGGGGAGGTGTGCGCGCCCCCCACGGCCCCAGACTAGGAAGCTATGCCTTACAGAGCGGCACAACCCTTGAGGTGCCCGTGCACCTCCTCAGCCGCCATCCACAGACCTTCGTCACCGAGGTACTCCCACTTCTTGCCGTCAGTGCCAGGAGTCTCGATGTTCGAGTACAGGTTCAGGCCGCGATTCTTGTACACGGCCTTGCCGAAGTAGTCGAAGTTGATGAGGAACGCGCGCCCGCCCCACCGGCCCAGACCAGCCTGGGAGCCGAGGGTGTCGGAGAGCAGTCCGTGCCGCACAACCTTGACGGTGCCGAACGAGGACCGGGCTTCGCCGATGGCGATGCCGAGCATCTCGTCGTCACTCTTGTACCGGATCACGTCGCGGGCGAAGCTATCCAGCGCCTCGCACACGTTGTCGCCAGCGAACAGGACCATGTTCTTCCGGCTGCCGTAGTTGCGGATCAGCACGGACTTGAGGAACGTGTTCCAAGACTGCTCGTCAAGGGCCACGCCCCCCATGTTGGTCACGTTGGTAGTCGCCCACTTCACGAACCCGGCGGTCGCCGTCGGGTCGCTGGTGGCGATACCGGTGGAGAACAGATACGCCTGCTCCATGTCCATCTGAACGGCGTCGTGCGCGTCCCGCATGATGCGAACCTTCTCATCATCGGTGAACGTGTCGGCGCTGATGTCGCGACCGGTCATCTCGAAAGCGCGCCGGAAAATCTGGCAGGCGTTCGTGACCTGGGTCGGCTCGCTGGTGATGCTGGCAACCGAGGTCGCCCCATCCGCAGCCGCCGTGCCCAGAATGGCCAGTTCGTCGTTGTCCAGCATGGCCGCAGCCGTGGTTCCCGCGAAGGGCCGGGTGGCGACGGTCAGGGTGTCGGTGGAGATGCTGGTAACGCGCAGCATTTCATCCGTCCGGGTGTTCAGCAGAATGGTGCCAACCACGCACCGCTTGCCATGCCCGGCAGTAACCTCGATGGAGGTCTCGCTGTCGTTCTGGTTTCCGTCCACCTCAACCACGCGGGGGAGCCGGTCGGTCTCGAAGTGGTAGAACGTGGGCTGTCCCACGGTCTTTTTCTTGCCCAGCTTCTCGATCAGGGCCGTCACCGGAGCCGTGTTGGCATTGGTGTAAATCAACTTCTCAATCACTTGGGGCTTGAGCCGGGCCGATCCGATCGCGGAAAAGGCACGCTGCCCACCAGTGATAGTCCCGGCGCTTTCGCCGAGCAGGGTAGAGAACGCCATGTTAGATTACCTCGTTAGTTTTGCCATTAGTGTTTCTTCGTCCATCCCAAAGACCGCCTCGCTAGAGCGGGGCTTGGCCTTGGGTTTTGCCCCCTTCGGTTGGTTCATGGCCTGCGCCTTCGCCGGGTCGGGTTCCGCCTTCTTTGTAGGCATCCTCCCCAGTTCATACGCGGCCAGCTTCAGCGCATCCTCATACGTCGCCGTCCGGCGCACCGTGTCATTAACGATCTTGTCGTACATCTCTTGATCCTTAACGGCCCCGGCATCGTCCCAAATGACGCCCGTATACTTGCGCTTGAACTCGGACACCTCGCGGGACAAGGTTTGTCGCTGCTCCTCTTGGGCGCGGCGGGCCTCGGCTGCTCGACGTTCGTCCTCAAGCTGCATCATGCGCTGATACGCCGGAGAGCTTTCCACCGCCAGGGACACGGCTTCGTCTATGTGCCCTGCGGTCATTAGCTCCGTCACCTTCTGCTTGACGTTTTCCGGCTGCACTGCTCGTTGTGGCTGTTGCGCCTGCACGGGCGGGGACACCTGCCCGCGCTCCCGCGCAACCGCCGTCTGGATTGCAAGTGCTACGTCTGGGTGAGAGTTGGCGAGGCGGGTAATGTCATCTGCCAGCCTTGCCTTCTGCTCGTACTCTGGGAGCCGGTTCAGGCGCTCCCGCTCTTTGGCGGTCTTTCCGATGAGTTTCTGGGCTTCCACGTAGGACTTTGCCAGCTTGCCAAGGTCTACCTCCCCCTTGTCAGTCTTAAAAGTCTTGAGCGCTTCCGCATACTCGTCGGGCAAATCGCCCTTGGCCTCGGACTCAGGTTGTCCCTCTTGGGCCTGTTCCTCGGTTGCAACCGATTCCTGTCCTTCAGTTTCTCCCGCCGGAGTCTCGTTGTTCTCGGCAAACGCCGCAGCGATTTCCTCGGTCGGGTTCTGGCTGGCCAGTGCTTCGGCTCTATCGTCCATTCAAAATCTCCTGTGCTTGCTGCCCCTCCAACGCCGCTCGCTCTTGCCACGCGGCAAGATAGTCTATTTCCTGTAGCTTCGCCCTCAGGTCGGGCGTGTGCTCCGCGTCCCCGTGCACCAGCAGGCGCGTGAGTTCCTCGCGCCGCTTCGCCAGAAACGCCTGGAATTGCGTCCAGCCGGGCGCGGAAGAAAGCGCCTCCGACTCCCGCCAAGCGCGGACCTGCTCTTGCAGCGCGGCAGGGTCTTGCGGCTTCCGGCCCAGCGCACGGGCCACCCGGTCGATGGCCATCCCGGCGACGTGTCTCATGGACGGCATCATCCCATCGGCCCTCGCTGGACTCCCTGTTGCATGGCTCCCATGTTGCCGTTGGCGAAAGTCGCCTCGGTCATGGCGTCGGAACCCGGCGCTTGCGTGTTATTCATCTCGCCCTGTCCGGTCTGGGCGTTCTCCTGCATCTGTCCGGTAATCATGGCCTGCGCCTGCTGGTGCTGCGTCAGGCGGCGAATGGCCGTTTCCTGCCACTCAGGCGGCAGCCCTTGGAACGTCGGGGACGCGGTGTACATTTGCAGGGCCGGGATGGCGATGTCGTGCCGGTCGCTGGGCATGGCCTCGCGCATGATGCCCGTCGCCATGTGGCCTTCAATGTCGGCCTGGATGCTCTGCGTTTCCGACAGTGAGTTAGACATGACCCTGCCGGGGTGCTTGATATCGAATGACCGCAGCAGCTCGGCGGCCAGCGGCTCAAACTTAAAGCGCGGGTCTTGCGCGACAAGCTGGTAGAGGGCGATGGCCTTCTGCTGGCGCGTCTCCGGGGTGGTGGCCTCCGGGGGCAGCTCGACCTCCACGTCGATGTCGGCAGTCTCGAACGCCTCCGGGCCATACCGCCCGGCGAACTCCTTGCCGTCCGCGCCCTCGATCCTGACGGCCACCTCGTCGGACAGGAAGCGGGCTTCCAAGTCGTACAGGGTGGTGTACAGTTCCTCAAACGCGGGGGCGAACATGCTGATCTTGTAGTTGACGCGCATCCCCGCCGCGTCTTGCAGGAGCTTGATCCCGCCCGCCGTCCGGTGCCGGGTGACCCCCTGAAGCTCGTCGGTCTGCCCGGTGGTAAGCTGCATGTTCCGGCGCTGGAAGTTCGCCAGCTCCATGAGCTGCGTCACCACGGGCTGCACGGGCATCGGCTCGACCATGCCCAGGTCGTCCAGGAACACCGCCGCGCCGGGCTTGTAGGCTACCGACTTCCAATCCTTTTGGGCGTTCCGGTGCACCTTCATCATGGGGTTCAGGGTGTAGTGCGCCCCGTCCACCAGCATCGAAGTTGTGTCGTTAAGGAGCGCCTGATCCCACATAATGATTTGCGGCTCACCCAAGCCGTAATGCTGCCCGGCCTGAGGGTAATTTCGGAGAGTGAGGATAGGTACCCGGTTAAGGTGGTTGTACTGACACCGAGCAACATGCTTGCCGCCGATAATGCTATACACCCAATTATCATTAGTATAGGCGGTAACAAGCTCGTACTCCCCCTCCTCGTTGGGCGCATCCTGGCTGGACTCGTCCCGCGAGCGCAGGCTCTCGACTTTATCGTTGGCTTCGGTCGCCCGGCCCCCTGGCTCCTCCAGCGCCTTTTTGACCGTCAGGGCGTCTAAGACCCCCTCTTTTACCAGGGTTTTAAGGTACTCTGCGGTGACCCGATCCAGTACGAACACGGCGGGGGAGTCGCGCAGGCTTTCCTCGCGCCAGTCCGTATAGACCGACCAGTGATCCAACCAGCGGAGCATCGGGCCTTCTTCGCTGATTTCCTCGGTCTTGCGCTCCCACGCCGTCTTGCCCTCACGCGTCACTACCTTGCCAATCTTTCGGCGCGTATGGCGGAACTTCTGCCAGCCATACATAAGGTAGGACACGCCCCACATCGTCGAACCCTCAAGCCACTTAAACAGCTCTGGCTTCAGGCGGAACTTGCGGATGTGGTAGTGCACAATCCCGGTGGCGGCGAGCGTCCTGTCCTCCTCGTCCGGGTTGTTCGCGCTCCACGGGCGGTAGGTGAACAGCTTGCCCTCTGGCAGCAGTTGCGCCGCGAGCTGCGGCTTCAGCGTCTCAAGCTGGCGGAACGTCTCCTTCAGGGGGTAACACGAACCATAGGGCGAGTTGTTTTCGGGCGGCACGCCGTGGTAGGAGCGATACGCCTCCTCCCACACCGGCTCTACGTACTGCTCCCGGTAGGCGCGGTACTGGTCAAACAGGGCCATCAGGCGCGTCCGGCCAAGCTCGCGTGTCTCCGCCGTGGTGCTTTCGTCGAACGGGTCGGGCAGGCGCGAGGCGTCGAGGAACGCGGGAAGCGGGGCTTCCGGTTCCGGCGGCACGGCGTAGGGGTCTTGCATGGCCGCAAGCATCGGGTCGCCCTGCGGCGGCATTTCGCCCATCATGCCCTGGCCCATCATGTCAATAGCCATGTAGTTTTCCAAGCTGCTTGCGGTCTATCGAGAACAGGCTGTGCCCGCAATGCGTGCACACGTACCGCTCCACGCCGTCGCGCCCGTCCTTACGGAGATAGAAATTTCTCGTAACCCCTGCCACGCCGGGGGAACAGCCTGGATTCAGGCATATTCCCACGACTGTAAGCTCCCGCGAAGTATCGTCCTTCTCTGGCGGGCCGTTCCTCTGGGAGTTCATCGGCTGCCTTCCTCGTGTAGGCGAACGGGCTGACCGTTTCCTCCACGATAGGCGTTATGGCAAAGTCCATCGGATTCATGAAGATTTCGCCGTAGGCTTGCGCGTCCAGCAGGTCGTCATGCTGCCCGGCCCCCCTCGGACCGAAGCGCAGATACTCCTGCTTCAATACGTCCACCAGATCATACGTCTTGCCCGGCTGGGACAGGCTGGCCTTGGATATGTGCCGGGGCCAGACCACCATCCCCATGCTGTATGGACCAGCCAAAACCGCAACCCGGTCGGCCTTGCTCTTGTAGTTGTGCTTCAGTTCCTCGACCAGACAACTCGCGCCTTTGGTCCGAAGCTCGTTGAGCAGGGCGGGCTTGATGTATTCGCCAAATGAGAACGCTTCGATCCCGAACCGGAATGACGTGCCAGCTTGCCGGGCGATCTTCTGCCACTTAATGATTATTTCCGCCAGCCGCCCCGGAAGTTCCTGCGGCCCCAGCCGGTCGCGGAAGCCGTCCAGCACGTACCGCTTCCCGTCTGCCGCCTGCCCCTGCACGATGCAGGCCGAGTAGTCGCTGTGCTTCTTCGTGCTGCTCGCCGGGTCGCAGGTAATGAAGATCGACAGCTTGCCCTCTACCGCCTTTTGCTCCGGGGCGAAGTCCTCGTGACGGAGCCATTCTTGCTTGAAAGTGCGGGTAACTTCGGCCAAAGGCTGGTTGTAAAATTGGCACATGAACATGTATATGTTCCCGGCGAACTTGGTCTCAAGCCGGTGTATTTCAGACTCGCTGAACTTCTGGGGCCAAAGAGCCGAGCCGTCAGCCATCCGAAGCGTTCCCACAATGAAGCTAGTGAGGCTGTAGGAGTGGCCGTCGCGGCGGATGTATTCACGGTGTGCGTCATCGTCTGACCAGATTGTCCCAATGTCAGTGTAGTAGCTGCCGGGGTCGCGGACGGATTCAAGGTTGTAGATTTGCTCGCGGACCTTTTGCCGCTGTTCCGTCGTTTGCGCATTTTTCTCCCCCACCACGTCGTCGCACTTGATTCGATCTGCGTGCCGTCCGGTAACTTCCGTGCCCAACCCGCAGCAGTCTAGCGTCGGCTCCGACCCGCGCCGGGTCTTGGTCCTGACCTGGATCGCCTGCGCCGTCCAGATGAGTTCATTTTTGTCCGGCGGCCCGAGACAGCCAAAGAGCCTGACGAACTCCGGGTTCTCGTGGAAATGCCTCTTGACCGAATAAAGGTTTTTAAGTGCGAGCGGATGAGTCTGCGAACGAATAATTGTACGGAGCGAAGGGTCACGCAGCATCTCCCACAGCGTATGGCACTCGGTGGCTATCGTGCTTTTCAGATGCCCACGCGGCATCAGCACGCACTTGTCCCGCCCGTCTCCTATTACTCGAACCAGTAGCCCGCCCCACTGGCGTTCGTGAAACATCTGCGCGATGTCGCCGGTCGGCCCGTCTTGGATTTCCGGGGGCTGCCCAAGGGTCGGCCAGTAAATCCAGCGTTCGGCGTAGCCCTTGTCATCGGTCCAGACTGGAAGGTATTTCCGAAGATCCGAATGAGCATGGTCTGCGGGAACCTGGGCCAGCTCGTCAATCCGCAGGAAGTCGATGAGAAAGTCGTGGACCCGTCCGTACTTTTCCTGGAAGTCCTTATTCCCGTGGCACCAGACCTTTTGGAAGAAGTACCGGAAGTCCGACAGGCACCGCTTGCGTTCGATATCGGCGGCGGGCGACGGGTCATACTGCACCTCCGGTATGTCCCACGTTTCTTCGTCCCGCTTGCGCATTCATGCCTTCATTATCTTTTCGATCAGCCCGTCTGGGTCGGCTATCGGCACCTGAAGCATGGCGAGCAGCACTTCGTGCAGCTCCAGCTTGGCCACCCGCATCTCCTCACCAGACTGGTACAGGATGAGCAGCCGCCCCTGATCGTTCATCCCCACGATGGTCGGTATCGGCACAACCAGCAGGTCCGGCTCTTTCATCCCAAACAGCCGTTTCACCCAACGGTGAAAACGGCGGAGATAGTAGCGCCTAACGCGCATGGGCTATTCCGTTGGAGGCGGTACCGGCGTCACCGCCAGGCGAGCCTGCGCAAGTGCCTTGGCCACCTCGTGCGGCGCAACAAATATGTTGACGTTGGCGGCGATTCCCGCGCCAGGACTCCCGCGACCCTGGACGTTAATTCCGATCAGCTTCCCGGTATTCGCGTCGAACACGGGGCCGCCGCTATTGCCGAAGAAGATCGCGCATGAGCCCTGCCAAAGCGCGGCGTCAGGCGGCGCGGCGGCCAGCCACCCCAGGCTGCACGTCAGCGGCGACTGTCCAGCCGGTGAACCCATAGAGAGGATGGGCATGCCAACCCGGATTTCTTCTGCCGGGGCCAACTCGACATGCGCCAGCTTGGCACCCGGTACGCGCAAAACCGCCAGGTCTACGGCGTCCTGGTCGAGACACACCAGCACCTCCGCCTCGACCATGGCTTCTACGCCGTTCTCGTCGCGGACGCCAACGAAGATCTTTACCGCCCCGTCGGCAACGTGGGCCGCAGTCATAATCAGGTCGGGGCCGACGGCCACGCCAGAGCCGCGCCACGACACGTCACCTATCCCATCTACCTGAATCCTGTACACGGCGGCGAGCAGAGCATCCGGAACCCGGCGAATACCCGGCCCGAGCAGGGATGCCGCGGCCGCCTGGGCCGCCTGTTGGGCGCTGGCCGCTGCCTGTTGCGCGCCATCTTCGGCGTGCCGCACCGCCCCATCCAGCCGGTCAATACTTGCCCCGGCCTGTTGGGCTGCATCCCCAGAATGTCTAGCCGCCTCTCCGGAGCGCCTGGCCGCCTCAAGGGCCTGCCGAGCCGCCTCAAGGGCCGACTTCGATTGCCGCCCTGCATGCACTGCGGCATCGTGCGAGCCTGCCGCCGCCGCAACCGATGCAGCCGCGTATCGGTGCGCCCAGCCCATGTCCTGTCGAACCTGCTCTGCGATTAATTCCGTCTGCTGCGCCCGGTAGGTAACAAGCCCCAAACAGATAGCCGACAAGATGACGAAAAGACTCTGGACGTAGCGCATGAGCGGCTACTCCTGTAACTCCCTGATGTGATACTTAGCAATCCAGGCGTCCCGTAGGGACTTGATTTCGTCATCCGAATAGCCAAGGGCTTTAAGCTGCTTTAGATTGACTTCCAGCGCCCGGCGGTTATAAGCCTGAATGGCCGCCGCGTTCTGCGCCGAATACTGCTGTAGTTTGTCAAAGAGCGCAGGGTGCGCCTGCCGGATCGCAAGCAACTCACCCTTTTCCGCGTCGCTGAACTCTACCGACTCGAATTGAATAAATGGCTGGCGGCCTACGCCCAGCGACTTCAGGTCTGCCCCGCAGCCTATCAGGCCCGCGAGACTAGCCCCAATAAGTAGGATCGCGCCTAGCCTTCTCACTTGCTTCCCTTCGCGCCTTCTCGACTTCCATTTCCGTTAGAGTCGCCTCCCGCTCACCCCGGTTGGCCGACTCCATGCTATCGGCTCGCGCCCGGTCGCGCTCGGCTTTGCGCATCCTCCACCAGTCCATGATGGAGGTGCCGATGCCGCGAACCAGGGCGGAGACGATTCCCCACATTCTTACTTGTCCAGCTTCGCACGGATGCCGAACACGCCCAGACCCAGCAGGAACTGCTGCGCCACGGCCATGTAGTCGATGCCAGTGCCATTGGCGTACCCGCTGAGCAGGGTGCCCACCGCCAGAAGCATCAGCCCAATCCCGCCAATCTTCGCCTTCTTGCCGCCAAGCCAAGCCATCATTTGCCATCTCTCCTCTTTGCCTCCAGCGCCCTCAAGCGCCGGTCATGATCGGTAAGAAGCATGGTCACTGACTTGCACCACGCCCCCAGCTTCCAAGCCGCACCCAACATGGAGACGGCTACAACCAAACTTATTGTGGTGTTAGGGTCGATATTCACTTGCTCTCGGCCTTCGGTGCGGGAACCTTGAGCAAGTCGTCCAGCAGCGCCAGAGCGCCCTGCCGCATCAGGATCGCGGCCTTGGCCTTCTCCAGCTCCTCCAGAATCTTCTTCCTGCGCTCCTCAAGTTCCGCCCGATCCATAGCCGCTCCTTATGCAGTCCTATGCCCCTAGTCCCCTTCGCGGGGATCTAGGGGCTAATAGGATACTATGGTTAGACCGTGCTCAGTGTGCACCCGTCGGCGGTCGCGCATCTCCAGCGCAGGTTCGCGCCTTCCTCAACCGCAATCGCCCAGAACGCATCGCCAGTGTCGTTGAACGTGATGGTGTTGTTGCCCGTCTCGTTGAACGTGGTGGCACAAGTAACCACGCAGTCTCCGGAGTCGGTCTTGAGGTACAGCAGGATTTCCTGACCGATGTAGGTCGGGGCGGCCAGGGTGCGGGTTTCCGCGCCAGCGGTCACCAGCGGACAGTACCCGGACGAGGTAACCGGGATCGCCCCGGCGTTGCCCGGATCGGCATGCGCCACGTAGGGCTTGATGATGCCCCCGCCAACCGGCTGCATCGTGTTGGCCGACGCATCCCACAGGATGTAATTGGACGCGCTGGAGCCGTACAGCCACAGGTCGAAGCTGTTGGTCCCGTCGCCAACCTTGAATACCGTGTTGTTCGCGGCGGCGATGAGGTCCAGGTCCGTCGCGTCCCAACGCAGTTCCACGTCACCGGCGTTACCCGGTCCCGCGCCCGCGCCCGTGCCGAACATCAGCGACACGCTATCCTCGAACTTCAGGTCATTGGCCGACGCATCCCAAGACACATACGCGCTGGCGCTGGACCCGAACAGCCAAACGTCAAAGCTGGTCGTGCCGTCGCCAATCTTGAAGATGGTGTTATTGGCCGTAGCCAGCAGGTCCAGATCGGTGCCGTCCCAGCGCAGCTCAACGTCGCCAGCGGTGCCCGGCCCGGCTGCACCCCCGGTCCCGAACATGAGCGAGCAGCTATCCTCAAACTTCAGGTCGTTGGCGGAAGCGTCCCAAGAGATGTACGTGCCAGCCGCGCCGCCCATGATCCACACGTCGAAGCTGTTGGTGCCGTTGCCGATCTTCAGGATGCTATTGTTTGCCGCAGCCAGGATGTCAAGGTCCGTGCCGTCCCAGCGGATTTCCACGTCGCCAGCGTTGCCCACGCCAGCGCCCGCTCCCGTACCGAACATGAGCGAGGTGCTGTCCTCGAACTTGAGGTCATTCGCGGAGGCGTCCCACGAAATGAACCCGTTAGCGTCTGCGCCGAACAGCTTAACGTCGAAGCTATTGCCGGACGCGCCGATGGTGATGGTGCTGTTATCGGCAGCCGCGAGGATATCCAGGTCGGTGCCGTCCCAGGCAATCGTCACATCGTCCGAATCGCCGAACGCCAGCTTGGCGTTGTCCATGCAGGTAAGGGTGTCAGCCGAGCAGTCCCAGGTCAGGGTAGCCGCGCTGGACCCGAACACGGACAGGTCGAAAGCGTTGCCGGTCGCGCCCACGGTGATAACGGAGTTATCCGCCGCAGCCAGGATGTCGAGGTCGGTCCCGTCCCAGGCGATGGAAACGTCTGAGCCGGTGCCGAAAACGAGCTTGGCATTATCGTTCAGGACCAGGCTATCCGCACTCTGGTCCCAGGTGCAGCGGACGCTGGCGGTATCGCCAATCAGAACGAAGTCAATCCCCGCCCCGTCCACGCCCAGCGTGATGCTGGAGTTGGCCGCCGCCTGGGTGATGTCCATATCCGTGCCGTCCCAGGCAATCGCGATGTCGTCCGCGTCGCCAAAGGTGGCCTGGACCGAATCCCCGAAGCGCAGCTTCTTGGACGCCAGCATCAGCTCGCCTGAGTTGGTGGTAACAAACTTCAGGTAGGAGTTCGCGCCCTCCGCGATATTCAGCGCGGAAGCCAGGTTGTCAGTCAGGGCCATGGTGGCACTGGACGTAAAGCTGATATCCCCGCCGCTGGAGATGGTCCCGTTCGAGTCGATGGTGAACCGATTCGCCAGGGTTCCGCCCCGCTGGGTCCAGAACCGGAAGCGGGAGTCCTCGGCCCCGTTGGTGGCCGTCTCCATCTCGCACATGATGCGACCGCGCATCTCGTTCTCGCCAGCCGCGTTGTCGATGTAGTACGAAATGTACCCGCCCAGCCCCGCCGCAGGCGTGCCGGTGGAGTCCACCTTAAGGGCAAGAACTTCCTTCACGTCGTTCGTGGTCGCCGTGGTCTTTTGCACGACCATCTTTTCGGTGCCGCTCTTGTTGAGCTTCACCACCGCGTCGCGGTCCTTCTCGCACCTCCACATAGTTCCGGCCATGACCTACTACCTCCATATGCCGCCTAACTCAACGGCAGAAAACCCGGCTTCAGCCGAGCAATGTTATTGGACCACCTCGCCGTCAACCGGCTTGGCAGCCTCCGCCGCGACCTCGTTGGCCGCTTGGCGGGTAATGACTCCCGTGTCCACGTTCAGGGACACGCCTTCCGAAATCTTGTAACGCTTGCCGATGTCCTTGTAGAACTCGTTCTGCTCGGCCCGCGCCTTGAGCAGGCTCGCCTCCGCCTCGAAGATACCAGCGCGCACAAACAACAGCCGCATCATGTCGTTGGACGAAAGACGTTCCATGCTCATCCTCCTGAATGGGTTTCTTACATCAGCCCGCCACGGTACAGCCCGCCGCCCAGCTCACGCCGCTGCACGGCCCCAATGTCTAAGTATCCGATGCTCAATCCTCCGGGGAACGTGCCGGGGAAGCCGAGCGCCTTCATGTTAGTTCCGACGGCGAAGTTTCCATTCGCTCGGTCCGCGAATCCAGGGTCAGTGGTAATGCTAGTGGAATTCACTGTGTAGTTGGTGGCCGTTGTTCCGCCGTTCCCGTAGAAGCAGTTATATGCATCCCACGCACCCGGCGAGGCCGCACTAGAGCGTATGCCATCGCGGCCATTGTTGGAGAATATGCAGTTGGTAATCGAGCTTGTTTGATTGGGCGGCTGCATATTGATCCCGTCGATAGCGGCTCCGGTATTACCGTCTACTGTGCAGTTTGTAAGCCTTATGGGTGCGGTGGTCGAACCCAGCCCGTAAGACGCATTCGCCTCGGAAACACAAAAGCGCAAGGTGGGCGTGCCCGTCGTAACAATATATCCCGCTCCGGTATTATCATGCGAATAGCAGCCGTGGCACTGATACGCTATAGTAGAAGCGGAAAACCCTGCCCCGGTATTATTATTAGCCTCGCACCCAATAAACTCGCTAGGGGCTGTTGCCACAGAGAAACCATGCGAGGCATTGCTATAGGACTTGCATCCCACGCACACTCCCGATTGAGACATGGCAATCCCGACACCATTGGATCGAGTCACCGACAAATATTTCAGGATGTATCCGCTGGCATTACAGGCGATGGGCGCACCGGCACTGTTGCGGTCATTCAGCGGACGATTGGCCTCCGTGGTCCCGTCTCCGCGAGTGCTGCCGTATCCCTCGATGGTGCATGTCGTCGTGCCCGTCACGACAGAAAGTGCTACAGACTCATTCCACGCCTCGTTTTTCACCCACACTTTATTCCCTGCCACAAGATTGGCCTGTAGCGTTTGCGTGGTCTGTCCAGAAAAGCTCTTGGTGGCCCCGCCGACCTTCCCAACTCCGCTAGCCCCCGCCGCGCTGGTAGGGGAGCGGTCAACCGTGATTTCGCTGGTGCTAACGAATGTGGTGACAACGTAGAAGCCAGGCTCCCAATTCGTGCCGCTCTCAATATGCAGCACGTTTCCAATCATGGCCGACGTAAAAAGGGCCGCCGCGCTGGTAACGGTGGTGGTGGTGCCGTCTGCCGTCGCCAGATCGGTGAATGATTCCTGCGCGGTATTTTGCTGGCTATAGTCAGTAGTCGCCCCGGCGACGCCGGAATCGTACCCCCCGCCGTTTAGGTTGCTGCCATTCGTCGGGCGAACTTCCCAAACCATCGTTGCGCCGATAGCCATTATTCCACCGCCTCAACGCCGCCAGCCAAGGTATCTTTCCCCTCAACCGGGCGGGCGTGTTCGGGCTTCTTATCGTCAAACTCGTCCGGCGTGGCGCAGATGAACTGCCGTGCGTCGTTGCCGTCGGCGTCGGCCACCACGTAGGACTGCGCCGTCAGGCACCGTTCCAGCGTCCAGCTTGGGTGCAGGGCCACGTTGCACAGGTTGCAGTCGCGGAACGTCAGGTTCTCGCCGTTGATGCACTCGGTCTTAGGCTCGGCCTGCGCGAAGTTGCAGCCCTCGATCACGGTGCCGTCTGGGATGTCCACGGCGTGGTAGGAGTAGTTCCGCCAAGCCGGGTCGTAGTCCACTGCGCCACGAAAGTACTCGTTGTAGTAGTCGTCGGGCCGCTCGACCGCGCTTACAAGGGGCTTCAAGCGTGCACCCTTTCAAAGAAGAAGTAGAAGTTGTTGGTGCCGGTCACGTCGTTGCGGACGTAGATGCTGCCTCCGTCTGCGCAGGGAACCCGGAAGTCAACGCCCCCGGAGCAGAGCATGTAGCCTTCGTTCGCCGTGCCGTCCAGGGTGACGTTATCGCCGTATCGCACGTCAGCGGCAGACCGGCCCACCATGACCAGCGCCCCGGCGGGCGGGACGATGGTCTTGACCGCCGTGGTGGTCAGGGACTGCGGGGACTCCAGCGGGGTAACCGCCGTCCCGTCCTGGGTGATGATGTCGCACGCCACCGGGATCGGGTTTAGGTTGCTATCCCTGGGTAGCGGCTTGCCCACTTGAATCGACATTCTCGTCCTCCGTCAAAAGTCTGTTGTAGTTTTCCATCGGGTCGATTGCCTGCTCGACCTTGGCGAGTATCTTCGCGTACTGCTTACCCGCGTTCTTCTTCCTACCCTCTCCGCGCCGGGCGGCCAGATAGTTCTGGGCGCGGGCCACCAGATCGGGGTCTTCCGACTCCAGCATGGCCTTGATCGTGCGAAGGGCCATCAGCTGCAAGCGGAACAGGGCGCGCTCGTATGCGCCCTTCTCCATCCAGCGTTCAAACGCCTTGTCGGGGTTCTCGGCTAGAGGGTTCTTGAATTTCACCAGTCAGCTTTCCACGCGCCGCAATGCTTGCAGTACTGCTTACCCTGGATCAGCATGGATGCGATTTCATGCACCCCGGCCACCGGGCAGAGCGTCGGAATCTTCTGGGTTTCCGCGTTTGCGTCGCAGCGCCAGCAGATGCCGTCACAATCGGGCGGCGGGGGCACGTTCTGGGACTCCCCGGTACAGATCGGGCAGCCGCATCCATTGTACGGCATGCGTCCTCCGCAATTAATGGGTGGCCTAGCTTGGGCCGGTATCGGGAGCGCCAAGAAAGGCGGCTGCGATTACCGATCCGTGGCTATCCAAGCGGAGTCGCCACCCGGTTACTTGTCCAGTACCCCGATCACATCGCACGACTTCAGGACGATCAGGTCGCGGCCTTCGATGTTGCCAATCTGCCACGGGCTGTGCGGATGGAAGCAGATCAGGGTGCCCTTGGGCAGCGGCCACTGGATCGCCGGTTTCTGGCATTCCGGGTAGGCGTCCCCGCTCCGGGCGTCGTAGTACGCGCCGCAGGAGTGGATGCGCGCCCAGCCCATCAGGGCCACGTTCTTCTCGGCGTTGGTCGGGACCAGAATCCCGCCCTTGGACTTGGTTTCGTTGGGAGCGATCATTCGCTGGCAGATAACCCAGCCGGGCGCGGCCACCAGCCGGTCGGCATCGTCGTAGTTCAGGGCCGTCATGTGCTCTGCGCTAGTCTCGCTCACCATGCAGGCTCTCCTTGGACCTCCCGCAACAGCCGCTTCCGCGCCTTCAGGCACGGGTCGCAAACAATCATGTCAACCGACTTCCCGTCCACCAGCGAGTCGTACAGGCTCGACCCGTAGGAGCCGCCGCCGTGGAACAGGACGGCGTAGGATGGCGTATCCCATGCGCTGGCCCCATTAAGCGCCGAGCGCACAAGGCAGCGGCAGACGAAGCACCTAGCCGTGCTGGTCAATCTTCCGCCCAGCAAGCTTCTCAACGAAGTCCTCCACCGCCGCATGCTTCTCGGCAGCCTCGTTGTCGTAACCCAAGCACTTCTCTACGTCTACGTCATCGTCCCGACGTGAGGTCTCTCGACTTTCGCGCCGCAGATAATCCATCGCCCGCCAGGCCGCTCGACGTTTGAAGTAGCTAACCGTATGGAGGCTATCATCTTCCAGCACCGCAAGCCGCATCTCTTGCTCCAGATCGTCCCGGCCAGCCGGGTCGCCCGGCGCAAGCTCTGCCGCCGTCGCGCAGATGAAGCCCTCAATCTCCTGAAGGGCCACTATCGGTAGTACGCCGTCAGACATGCGAAGCCCTCCTTATAGTAAGACGCAGGAAAAGTACCTAAGTAACCAAGATTCTGGCAAAATCCGAGCGACTTTCTTCTAACTCCAATAACCTCGTAAAATAACTCGCGGCGGCGCGGGTCGGATCATTTGGGTGACGCCACCGACATGATCGGCCTCCCTAAACGGCGGGCATTTGTGGAACATACTCCATTCGCGAATACAGAATACCCCCGGTTGACTACGCAGTGAACTGTAAAAGCAAGTTAATTTTCAAAAATTCCACACCTATACGACCCATTTTATTCTACTTTCCGCATCGCCCGTCAGAAATACCACCCCCCTTTCCTGACCGGCCGCGAACGTAAGCCCCCGCCGGGCCAGCCTTAAGCCCAGCCAGCCCCAGCGTAGCCCCTACATGCCGCCTACAGACGCCCCGACTAGCCCCAAGGTCGATAATCATGCCCCTACAGCGGGTGAGTTGTGGCGCAAATCTGGGCGGGATATATACATATAGAAAGTTTCCGCCCGCCAGGGGGTTCCCCGGGTACCCCACCATCCGCCTAACCTCGGTGGATATTCGGGCGAGCAGGCTCCTAAGTATATCATTAAATAGGCACGGGATATATCGTGGAAAGCGCTTGGAAACCCCATGCAGAGTGGAGGGGTGGGGGCTGCCAGCCTGTCTGGTGTACAGGAAGTGTACAGGGGGGTGGGCCAGAATGACATGGTTGGCAGGCCCCTACACCTCACCTCAACCAGGTCTCGCGGAGGTCTCCATCCCCTTTTCACCGCCTTTCCCCCTTCTTTCCAGCCAGCGTCCCCAACCAGGCAAAAATGACACGGTTTATCGAATTTCCGAATATTAACCTAAATGTGACGTGAATTGTCAGCGGGTGACAAAAAATGTTGCCCAAAATTGTCAATTGATAAGAGTGATATAAAGTTAAGCCTATAGCCTGCAACGATTTAATTATTTTCGGCCAATGGCCGTTCACTTGCAATGTATATTTTCGGTTTGCGAGTGAACGGGCGAGAGCCCACGGAGGGATTACCCATGAAGACCTACTTCACACTGCGGCAATGCTGCACGATGGCCCCGCGAGTCGAGATCGCTGACGAGCGGCCCAGCGAGGACTGGGACGGGCCGTTCGCATGCCCGACCTGGAGCGCTGCCCAGATCGAGGCCGAGAGGCTTCGGCTGGCAATCAAAACATCCAACGACATTTTCCGCTGGCGGCAGGCAAACATGCTGGCGATTGCCCTTGAGTTTACGGTTGCGCCTCAAGGCTCCTTTGCCCCGGCCTGCGAGACTTCGCAGGACGACTGAAACGCACCGCTTCCTCAGCCCCGCCGGGAGTAGTGGCGGGGTTGCTCTATTGGAGGGCATCCCATGACACAAGACGCTACCTTACTCGCCCCGCTGGCCGAAAAGCCCTACCGATACATGGAAGGCAAGCGGCTTTGGGAGCGGCTGCAAAGGGTCCGAAAACTGACCGGAAACGCACCGAAAAGCCCATACTACCAGCTGAACGCTGGCCAACAAGTGGAGTACCGGACGGGGACGTACTTTGCTAAGGGGAGAGGCGACGAATGAACATTTACGAGAAAGTCAGGCCGAAAAGCTTCTCAGAAGTACTCGGCCAGGACAAAGCAGTATCCCGCATCCAAGCCGTGATTGCGCGCGGGTGGGGTGGAAGGGCATGGTGGATTTCCGGCGCGTCTGGCGTGGGAAAGACTACGCTCGCAAAACTCATAGCGGCGGCCGGCGCAGATGCGTGGAGTACGGAAGAGATTCAGGCTGGCGAACTGAACCCCTCTAAGGTCAGGGAAATAGAGGGAAAGATGCACTTATCGGCCCTCGGAACTCTGTCCGGACGAGCCTTCATTGTGAATGAGGCACACGGTATGCGGAAGGACGCCATTCGGGCATGGTTGGACGTTTTGGAGCGGCTTCCGGCACACGCGATAGTGATTTTCACAACCACAAGGGACGGGCAAGAATCGCTGTTTGAGGACGATCCTACTGGGGACGCCGGCCCGCTACTGTCAAGGTGCATCCCGGTGGAACTAACCAATCAGGGATTGGCGAAAGTGTTTGCAGAGCGCGCCTTGCAAATTGCACAGGCGGAAGGTTTGGACGGACAGCCGATTGAGAAGTATATCCGGCTTGTGCAGGACTGCAAAAACAATTTCCGAGCCGTGTTGACTCGGATTGAATCCGGCTGTATGATGAAGTAACGAGTGAGCCGGGCCGGGAGGCCCAACGGAGGGTAAAACGATGAGCAAGCACACGCCGGGACCGTGGAGGTGGAACGTCAGCAAGCTAGAGTCACAGACGGGACAAATGGTCTGCCGTCTACCCGAATACGATCACGAGGGGCCGGGCAACAAAGCGGAGCAGGAGGCCACGCAAAGGCTGTTGATCTGCGCGCCCTACCTCCTGGCCGCGCTACAAATGTACGTCGATCACGGTGATTGCGCGCAGGCTAGCGTGATGGCCCGCGCCGCCATCGCGAAAGCCGAAGGGAAGTGAGCCGGGCCGGGAGGCCCCAAAAGGGAGGGCTAGACATGTTTAAAGCAATTTTCACCCGATACATTGGGCCGACAAATTTCCGCGGCTCTCGGATCAAGGCGCATGACCAAGACGGGAACCAAGTCACAATTTCATACCCGGATGAACTGGATTCGGACGATGCCCATGCCCTAGCGGCGCGCAAGCTGCTAGAAAAAATGAACTGGAAAGGCACGTATTACGCTGGCGGGACCAAAGAGGGCCGGGTGTTCGTCTGCGTGTCGGATGAGAAAATCACCCGCTAGGCCGAAACTCCCCTATCCCGTACCCGCCCCGGCGCTCGGACTGCCGGGGCCGGGGTATTGGGAGAGTAGCCGAGTGAACCGGGCCGGGAAAGGTGAACGATGAACAAGCACACGCCGGGACCGTGGGAAGTAGAAACCCTACTAGACGAAAGCGAGGGCGATGCACTCGGCTTCCCATGGCATGACGCGCGGATTACAAGTAACGGGAGGGACGTTTGTAAACTTTACGGCGTTGGCATGGAATATTTTCGTGACCCGGAACAACAAGCCAACGCCCGCCTAATTGCCAGTGCTCCGGACCTGCTGGCCGCGCTGAAGCATCTGCTGGACGACTGGGAGCGGGTGCACGGGCCGATTCCGGACAATCACGAGGCCCGCGCCGCCATTCTCAAAGCGGAAGGGGGTGCGGAATGACGGCAGCCAAGATTGCCGCCTATGCGCACCGGGCAATGGATGCCGGGCGCAAGAGCAATAATGTCAGCATCTCCGTCTACAACCTTGGGCTTAGTCGCCTGCGCCCTGAAGTACTCGCCGCCCTCCGGGACAATCCGAGGTACGGGTTCAAAGTAGTGCGCGAGGAGGGGGTGCTGGGATACGTGTACTTCGAGCGAGCCTAACCCTCGTCCCCCCGTCCCCCCTCCGGGGCGGTGAGGGACTCCACCCGTGTGGTCCCGAGCGGGGAGAATTCGGGACACTATGCAATCACACCGTGGCACCTATGGGTCAAGCTCTTGGCGTCAAGCTCAAAGGCCACCTGATCCCACTGTCCGGGGCCATGCCTAACCTTGAGCGCGTGGAGTGTGCGGTTATGCGTAGCCGACATTATGCCAGCCGAGCATCGCACCTGAGCCTCTTGGGACGGGTGAGAGGCGAGCCAGAGTATGGTTTGGGAGAGTCGCCCGAACGCCTTGGACCCCTGGATATTTTCGATATCGGGACGGGGCGGCCCCTGAGACGCCTTCGGGTGACAGACGAAAATCACGCTGGAACCATGCTTTTCCGCCAGTTTCGCGGCCTCCCTGGCTATCCGCTCCTGGTCTAGGTAGCATTTCTCCTGGGTTTCGATCATGGCCAGCGGGTCAATGGCCAGCACGCGCCGGGTGGCGGCCTGCGCGTCTAGCCAGCGTAGGATGTAGTCCGTGTCCACTTTGACGCCGCGCGGCACCCCCTGCACCACGTCGCCCGCCTCGATCCGCCCGATGACCTCGGCGTGCGCCGATAGCGCGGCATCATAGGCGGATGGGTTGGCCTTAACCCAAGCGGCAGAGAGCAGGCCGACCTCGCCAGCCACCTGCGCCAAGAACCTGCGGAGGTGGAACTCCGGCGACTCCTCTAGCTCAAGAATGGCAGCCGACTCGCCAGCCGCCGCCATACGCCAGATGGCCTCTAGAACTAGAAGGGACTTGGACGCACCGGGCGCGCCGCACAACAGCGTGACGGTGCCGGGTAGCAGGGCGTTGTAGCGGTCCAGGTCGGGCCACGGCCAGAGCACATTGTACCTCGTCCCAGCCTTCTCCGCCGCCACTAGTGCGGAGAGGGAATCCAGCCGCGCACCCTGTGAATTGGCGGGACGGCCAGCGCCCCGTCCGCATAGCCCAGCCTCTACTAGCTCGATGCCCTTGAGGATGGAGTCCCGGTCGGCACGCCGCGCCTTCAGCACCCTGGCGTACCGCTCGACGGCCATATACCCGGTATCGTCGGCCAGCGTGGCCAATAGATGCGCCTCCCCGCCCACGTCCCGACCGACGCCCTTGGACAGGGCTTCGGCCCAGACTAGGGCAGGCGCAGGCTCGGGGCAGGATGGCAGCATGCCGCACAGCAGGGAGAATAGGGCGGCGTTGCGCGGGTCGTAGAAATCCTCCGCGCGAAGCTCGGTTGCAGCCCACTCCCCGGCGTGCTTATGCGTTACCATCTCCCCCAGCACCGCCGCCTCCGCCGCCGGGTCCGACGGCAGGCGGGCTAGAAGCACGTCCCTCAAGCGCGGCAAGGTAGTTCTCCGGGTCGGGCTTCGGAGGTGTCGCGGGCTTGGCCTGCATGGCCTCCGCGTAGAGATTCGCTTGACAGAACCGCAGGGTGTGCCGCTTCTCAATTAGAAACCTATCCCCGTCCCGCAGGAACGCGGCCACCAGCCTACGGTATGAGTCCTCGCCGCCGGCGCACTTGGCCAGCCGCCGAGCGGCGTTCAGGTCCGGCCCGTCGGCCACCGGCCTGCACCCATAGGTGCGGGCATACGCCTGCACCCAGATACCCCAAGGCTGGCAGGTCCACGTCCCGAATAGCTTCGGCCTGCCGCGCCCGGTCTTGGGTCGGTCGCCGTGCGGGACGCCTACACGCCCATCGTCCGGCACCCCGTCGAACGGGAGCGTACCAGGCTCTGGGTTGGTACAAAACGTCGGGGTTTGTTCACATGTCCCGATGTTTCGTGCCTCCACCGGGAATACCAGCACGCCGCAGGGGAACAACTTTATCAGGGTGTCGGCCTGCTCCCTCGTGAGGCTCATACGTCACCCCTCAGTTCCCGCGTCTCTGGCCGGATGGTCACACGCGCAGCGCCCAATGGCGTAGGGCTATACCCCTTCTCTTCCCCGTAGCTAGTCGCCCCCTCGGCGTAGGTCTTGAGGTACGACCCGGTGATGATGCCGATGGATTCTCTGGTGATGAGCTTCGTGCAGGGCGCATCTGCGGCCACGCGTACAAGCCGCTGGCCCTTTTGGTCGTGGACATGACCCATGAAATAGATGTCAGCCTCGACGTTGTTCATGAACTTAATCAGGGTGTTCAGCTTCCCACCGGGCGTCACGCTGGACCCGTACCCGTGGTGGATGGCGACCCGGAAAGTTTCGACGGCACCAATTTTCCCGTGCCCCGCAAACAGGCGAGGCACGCGGTGCGCCTTGTCGCGCTGGAAACACAGGTCAAGCAGGGCGGAATAGCCAAGGTCTGGCACGCCCAGAGACGTGCAGAGCCACCCGTGCAGGTCGCTCTGCTCCTTGCTTGTCATGTATTTGGTTTCGTGGTTCCCCTTGGCCAGCCCCAGACACTTGTGCTTTATCGGGGCGAACATCTCCCCCACCTGCTCATACATGTGGTGGCCCAGCCGCCCCAAGTCCTTGACCGAAATCAAATCCTTGTCAATGGACCCCGCCGCCCACCGCTTATCCGTCGGGGAAATGTAGTCCGCGAAGTCCCCGCCCCCGATCCAGAATGAATGCGGGTCGTCCTTGATCCGCTCCAAGTCCTCTGCCAGCCGCTTCTTACTGCACGCCGAATTCCCCAGGTGTATGTCCGCGACGTACCAGATGGAGAACACGTCTGACCGCGAAGGGTGCCCGATGTAGCGCCGCCCGGATGCTTCCATTATTTCTTCCTCCTGTAGCCTAGCCCCCACACCAAATCACTCAGGAAATGCGCCGAATCCTCCACCTGCGCCTCCGACCACTTCGGGCACAACGCGTGCAAGCCCTCATGGATGATGGTATCCAGCAGCTCCTCCTGTCCTTGCCCGCGCTGCAGGCTAATCTCCTTTGCGCCCTCGTCGTAGAAGCCGAGTATAAGCCCCTCCGATGCCTTGACTAGAGTTCTGTTTGGTAGTTCGGCTCTGGCAACCCGCCACGTTCCGCGCTGGCCTGCCCCGCGGCGTGGACGATGGCGGCCATGCACAGCCGGGTGACGGCCAGCCACAGGTGCGGCTCTCCGCTTTTTGTGGCCCATTTGTGCTCCTCCAGCAGATGGGTCTGCGCGTGGCGGCAGCCCTTCAGGGCATGCTCGCGCCAATCCTCCCTAGCCCACGTGTACGGCGGGTGCTTCCCCCGGCCCTGCCTCATCACGGCGTCTATGATCGCCGCCGCCCGGCGCTGAACCTCCCTGATTTCAAACTCCAGCCTGTCGTCCTCAGCAGCCATGCTCAATCCTCCACAGGAGCGTCTCATGCACCGCCAGCCAAAGCTGCTTCCCCACGGTCGCATCTAGGACTGGCATCCGGGTGTAGTTCGGGATTGCACGGGTGGCCACGCCCCATGTGTCCGTCCGGCGCGGCATCCACACGGCCTCCTCGCCGGCACCGACCATGCGGTCCAACTTCTTTAGCGCCTTCCAGTCAATGTCCTTCATCTTCCACTTACGCATGACCGCGCACAGAATGGATTCCTCCGCCGCCTTGATGGCGGGCAGGAACCGCTTGACCGGGCTGGGGATGTCCCGAAGATACGCCTCCGCGTCGTCGTGATGCAGGGCCACCAGCTGGAAATTGTGGTCGAATCCGAACTCCTGCGCCAGCGAGGACACGCGCAGGCAATGCTGTGCCACGCTGATTTCCTGCGAGGTCTGGTTGCAGAACCTACCCTCGCGGCTTAGCCCGGTGGCGATGTCGTGCAGGTCCAGCTCGCACGGCCTGCACGCCCACGGATGCAGCCGCTTCCCGCTCGCCGTCTGTATCCACGCCCCGGACCGGCCCGTCTTTCGGCTTGCCATGCGCCTCCTCCTTGGGGGAAAGTCCGTAGTCGCCGCAGTTGGTAGTGCCAGTCACCCGACCACACCAGCCGCACATGCCCTCATGCCATGTATTCATGCGATTGTTTGGCTTGCCCTCGCGCAGCCCGCAGGCGCCGCACACCCAATACCGCGCCTCCTCTCTCGCCAATCCGTCCGAGTCGCGGCAATACCCGTTCCCGTGGTCGCAGAATGCCGCCCGCGTGTGCCACGCATGGGGATCTTCCGCGCACTGCTGGCAATGGTGGGCAAGCTGCGCGGCCAGCTGGATCACGTCGTAGCCCTCTGTGTCGCCTGCCAGCCCTCGGCTGAACCCGTTGGTCCGCGCCTTCTCCTCCTCCAGCAGGTCGAACCAAATCCGAATCTGGCCGCCCTGCATGCGGTTGACCATCTCACACCACCGCTTGAGCAGGTGCAGCGATTCCGGAGACACCCGGCCAGTCTCCCACGCCGCGTCACACCGCGCCATCCACTCGGCCTTGGTCACGCGCTCATCTCCTCTTGCCAGCCGCCTCGAAGCCACAATAAAAGCCATCGGTCAATCGCAAGGCTCGTCATGCCCCGCTCCTTTCCGTCGAACTCTCCGGGGTTTCCGGACAGTTGCGCTTCTCAATCTCCCCCGGCAGCCACTCCCAGCCCGGCCAGCTCCCGTCCAGCTTGCTCTCCGCCACGTCCCGGTCCATCTCCGCGTGCTCAAGCTCCGCGAGGAGTGCCATGATCTGATCGTGCGCCTGTAGCGGGACTCCCTCCATGTTGGCGACCATGCACGCCACCGCGCCGCGAACGCAGATGCGGCACTGGCAGCCGGACCCGTACTCCCCGGCGTCCTCGCTCATGGCTTCTCCTCTCCCCAATCCCGCCACTTTTCCGCGTTGGCAAACGCCTCTTGTGTCTTGTCGTACCATCCGACTGTGGGCTTCCCGTCAACCAGCACATCGCGCTGTATCCGCGCTCCCTCGTCCAGCCACGCGCAGCGTGCGACGGCGGCGATGATCGGTCGCCAGTAGGCGTTGGGCTTCGCATACATGGTGGACTCCGGCTGCGGGACGTAGAGCCGAATTTCGCCATCTATCCAGACTAGTCCGTCATGTTTTGGCGGCATTGGCGGCGTCTCGCTCATGGCTTCTCCTCTCTATCGCCAAATAAAACGCACTGCCAGTAGCACGGCTAACGCGAGCAGTACCCAATCGCGCTTCTGCCACTCCGTTTCTTCCTCGCTCATGGCTTCCCGGCCTCCCTTTTCCACAATCCAGCGAACCACAGCCCGACCCAGCCGACGCAGAACGTGATCACCATGAGCACCCCGGCAGCCAGAATGAGCGGCAGCCCGAAGGAGAAAAGCAGGATTTTGAATCCCGCCGTCATGCACCTATCGACCTGTTCCGCGTCCACTATCTTCCGGCCTCCTTCCGCCTCTTGGTTTCCGGCACAATCGCCCACCGCTCGATCTTGACCACGCGGCAGCGGGAGGTGCAACGCAGCAGATTCCAGTTACGAAATAATTTCAGGCAATACCGGGCATGATCGCGGTTTATGCTCGCGCCAAACTCTTTGGAGCGGCAATCGTGCAGCACACCCCACTGATCCTTCAGTCTCACGCGCTTCATGGCTTGGCCTCCTGTTTATGCGTACTATAGGCGTCAATCGCGTCCAGCAAATCACCCAAATGACCATCGCTCTTTATCACGAGTTTTCCCGCCTCGACAACCTTCTCCGCCGCCGCGAGACGCGCCTTTAGGGCGTCGATTTCCCGGCTCATTTCCCCGATTTTGAACATCATCTGTTCGCCGGTCATGGCTTGGCCTCCTGCTGGGCGTCGTACTCCTTGATCGCCTTCCGTAGCGCAATGAGCGCGTCCAGATTGGCGTTTCGGCATCGCTCCCGCGCCGCCACGACCACCTTCTCCGCCGCCGCGAGCCGTGACTCCATGATGCGCGTCTCCCGCGCAAGCTCGGTAATGCGCTCCCGGCGGTCATCCCTGAAATCAAAGGCGAACATAATGCGATGCACTCGCTCGTACAGTGGCTCGATCATTTTCGCCTCCCCTCGTGCCGTCCCGAGCCGCGATATATCCCATCTCCGCACTCTGGACACACCGCGCCACGACGCAAGGCAACGTGGGCAATCTCGCCACGCCCATGGCAGCACGCGCACGGCTCCCATGATGGCATGGGCATCGGCACGGGTTTCGGGAAATATGGCTTTGGCTTCGGGAAGAAGAACTCCCGCATCCTCTCATGCTCGGAGAGTTCGGGAGCGGGGGACGGGCTGGCCTCAGAGCGATCAGCCGCCGCAGTCGCTGCGCTCACAGCCTCCACGGCATTTCCCGCCCCCGCTCCCTGATCGTCGATCCGGGCGATAAGATCTTTGCCGTAGCAAATCCCGCCCTTTCGCGAAAAGCCATCGTCTAGCCATGACCATGTACCGAAGCATTGTCCGCGCCAAGGATATCCCCCATGCCCACGCTTCCAAGGAAGCTCATGGCTTACTATGGCTTCCCGCCCATCCCTCGTCCGGTACTTCCCCGGACCGGTGATCTTAAAGGGAGCGGGCGGTCTGATCGCATCCATCTCTGCCTTCGTCACGGGGATGATCTCTCCGCCCTCGTGCGTGGCGAGGATTTTCGCCGTCACGCTGGCCGCTCCCTGCGCCTTCGCGATTTCGTCCGGCCACGCGGGACGATACTGTAGCCGCAACTCATTGAGCCGGCCGGTCATCCCGACTTCGGCGCGAAACGTAAACCCCAGCATGTTTGTCAGCCAGTCCCCGGCATTAATGCGAAAGTGATCGCGCCAGTGCGCGTCAGCGTGTATCACCGCATCGCCTATGTCACCATTCGCCGCCCAATACGCCGTCGCCCACGGACAGCCGTACATATGCCCGCTGTATGGTCCACCACGCGCCCCGCATCCGGGGCATCGCTCGTCGCTCATAGTCAGTCCTCCTCCGTCGGCGGCTCTGGCTCTGGCTCCGCGCACTCGCAGTGGCCCTTCCACGCGCACTGCTCGCAAACGTACGCCCCGCACTCGCGGCACTCGACGTCAGGCGGGTCGCCGCAGGGGCAATGCGGAATGAGGCGGTATTTCTTGGGGACCGCTCGCTCAGGCATCTAGCACCTCCACTCGGACTCCATACGTTTTGGACTTCTCCTGAGCGTACCTGATCGTCAGGTGCTGGTCATCGATCCCCAGCGCGTCCGCTATCCCATCGACAACCGGCTTGAGGCTGGCCGGAACTCCGTCGTGTATGTCCATCCGGCGCGGGGCCAGCCGGGTAAGCAGAATGGTCGGCATCTTCTCACCCTTGCGCCAGATCGGCGGGGAAACCAACCGGGCATAGAACAGTGCCATGTTCCGCTGCTCCTTCACCATGCGCGCCCGTTTGGCCCAGTGCATTTTCTCATTGAGCACGTTGCGGGTTCTGATCGGCAGCACGAAGAGGATCATGTCACTCCCGCCCCCTTGGGCCATGGGCAACCTACACTACAGCCACATATCCGCGCAAGAAGATTTCAGAGATTTTGAAAACTTTACCAGATCGCTGAACGTGTCGGCCAACGCCCCGATCTTTTCAGGCTTGATCTCATGCGCCGACACCTCGGTCTCCTTCTGGCCGATCTTGGCTATGATGATCCGCCTGACAGGCACCTCAAACGTCTCCAGATACATGGACGCATAGGCGCAAGCCTGGATGGCGTGGGTATCGTGGACGCTGGATGAGGTCTTGAGGTCAATCAGGACCAGCCCCCCAGACTGGTCCTCCATGATCAGGTCGCACGTGCCGCCGACCTCCCACGCCTCGGATACCATCTGTAGCTCGGAGTGCTTGATCTTCCACTCGGACGCCAACAACCATTTGGCGATGGCCTGTGCCGGGGCGAAAGAGGCGTCAATCTCGGCCTCCGTCGCGCCCTTGAACTCCGGGGCTTGCCCGTGCGCCGCCGCCGCCACCCGGCCATGAACCAGCGTCCCGTGCCGCCCGCTGGCCGCCAGCTCGTCCCGCCACTTCTTGCCCTCGCGCTCCAGCTTGCACGCCCAGCCCAGAAGCGCATTAACTTTGTCGCCGCCGTAGGACTTGAGTATGGTGGTTACCCCGACAACCTCCCTGCCATCCTTTAGGTGGTACTTCTGGTGCGGCGCGTTCAGGTCCACCAGATAGCGGTTAGAACTCTGGCCCGCCGGCGGCGGCTGGCTGCTGGCCGGGCTTGGGCAGGGACTCGACGATGCTAAAGTACTCTCGGCCTTGCTTGTCGTGCAGCTTCCATACGGAGATGGATCTTCCACGTTTGCCGCCCTCCTCAAGGAACCCGTCGCCCAAAAGCTCCGATCCCTTCGCGGTCGTCACCGGCTTCTTCGGCGGCCAGAACACGCCCAGCTTCACCCTGTCTGCCATCTATTTTACCTCCAGCCACACCAGGGTCAAGAACTTTCCGTCCGGCTTGTACCAGACTTGAACCTCCTCCCCGGTGTTGCGCCTTGCCGCCTCTGCAAGACTGCCGCTGAACGTGCCCACGATGGACCCGTTATCCAGCGATAGCCCCCACTTCTTCTTGCCCGTCGGCGTCACCGTCTCCCGAACCTCCACCAGCCGGGCGACCACGCTATCCTTGGGTAGCACATCTGGCCGCTTCTCGGCCAGCCGGGCGTCCAGCGGGTCGGGCGGGATGGCCTCGTCCGGTATGGACAGGTCCACCGTGGGCCGCTCTGCTGGCCGGGCGACCTTCGGGCGCACCACGCTCTCGGCGTCGTCGTCCTCCTGCACCACGCCGAGCATGGCAGCCAGCCCGTAGCGTCGGGCGTAGGTTATGGCCGCGCCGCACGCCTGCGGATCGTGCTTGGACACGTACAGCTCCAGCGAGTCCTCTATCCATTCCCCGGAAACGTGCAGGATTCGCGTGCAGATGGTTATGCGGTCGGCATGGCTAGACTCCTGTCCACCCTGAACCACGGACAGTCCATTCTCGGCCAGCCCTCGGCGGATGGCCTCCCAGACGCTGTTCAGGTCGGCGTACTTGGTCTTAAAGAACGGGTTGGCGGAGTCTTTCTTAGCCCCCTCCAGCCGCGCTTGAAAGTGGCATAGTGCAGACGCCAACTTCGCAATTTCGACGCTCGACCGCATGTGCGTAAGCCTCCGGTGGGTTGTTGGCCTTAAAGAATCTGATCATCTTCGCCAGCCTGATCCGCGCGTCGGCGCTGCACGCACAATCGTAAGCCGTAGATAGGCGAGCGAAGTACTCTCTGGGCGAAAGCTCCTTGTCTGCAAGCTGCGGAGCCTCGAGCGATGCCTGCCGCCAGCGGGCATGGTACGTCTTGCGCGCTGCCCGCCACTCTCGTAGGTAGCATCTGAGACACAACCCCTTGGCGTAGTGCGGCCCACCGCACGCACATGGGTCACTCATGGTTGCGGTCCTCCGCGTGGCTGCGAAGGATGCCGACCATTGCCCCAATCCGGCACAGAAGCTCGACGTCCCCGTGGTATACAGCATCCAGCTTGGACAGCTCCCGCAGCAGGTCGGCTGCCTGCTTCATCGCCGCCTTCGGGTTGATGTACGGGTCCGTCCGGCGGTCCTGCTCGGCTGCAAGTTTCACAGGGTCTCCTCCAGAAAGTACTCCTCGCGGAGCATGTGGTCCTCGGCGCACTCGCGGAGGTAGGCGAACCTCGCAAGCTGCTCATCCGACAGGCGCGGCACGGCGTCGAACAGAAGATGCACCAGTTCCTTCATGCAGGCCGTCGGGTTCTCCGACGGCAGCTGCATGTCGAGGTGCGGGGTGCTTGATTTGTGTGGACATTCTGACATTTCAGACTGGTCCATGGTATGCCCCCCTTACGCCTCGCGGTTGATGGCTAACAGAAGCAGTTCAAGCCTTGCGCTTTGATCGTCGCCCGGCCCCCTTTCTCCGCCCAGCCGGCGGAACATGTCGGCAATCTCCTCCTCCGTCGGAGCAACATCCGGCGGCAGCACGTCCTCCATGTCCTCGCTGTTCACGTAGCGCCTCCTCTTTGGCCTTGTCCGCGACCGCGCTCCACGCCCGTGACTGGTTGGCCGCGATCAACATGGCCCCGTCCGAGCCGTTGGATTTCGCCAGTATGTCCACTTGGCGGTCGTACTCGCCATCCCACTCGTGCTGCATGATGCAGCCCAAGATATACCGCTCATCATGGTCCCGGCTGGCGGCCATGTGGTCCATGAACCCGGTCCAGCCAGCAGACGGACAGATCAGGTTCTTGATCCCGTACAGTTCAATCCCCATGGTTCCCGTCCTCCTGGGCGTCACTTAGCCCGTCCAACTCTACCCCTATCCCAGCGGCCCGCGCAAGATCTTTTACCAGAGAATCTTTTTCCGTCTTGAGCATGGCACCCGACACGACCATGTTGTCAAGGGCAACCATGGTAATGAGCCGAAGGGTTTTAACCTGCGCCTTAAGCGTATCAACCTCACAGCGCAGGATAAACACCTCGTCGTCAATGGCCTTGATCCAGAACGTATTCACTGTACTTTCCCTCCGCAAACCCCCGCGACAATCATACCCATTTATCGGTTCTATGTCAAGATACCTGTAACAAAAAATGGTGGGTTTTGGTTACAAAAAATAACCCCCGGAGGGGCCATCTCTGACCGACCTCCGGGGGCTATAATTATCAGGGGGCAGGCGGGACTCGAACCCGCATCCGGGGGCTAGAACCCCCACGCTATCCTTTGCGCCACTACCCCCTGCTTCCCCGCACGGCCGTCGCCTTAGCCCACCCACGCGTGGTGTGGACCTGTCTGCGGAGGTTCTGGGGCCGCTCAGGGCGCTCCCCATATTCAGCCGGCGTTCCAGTCCGGCGAACCCAGGCACCGAAGTGGCTGGGGTGGTAGGCGGCAGTTAAAGTCGGCGCGCCACGACTCGACGGGATGCTCCCGTCCACTTTCGCCGCGACAAAACGCGGTCGAAACCTTCAGAAATACTACCCTATTTCTTCTGAAAGTCAACTACTAACTCTGTACTACTTAGTAGTTCGTTAGTCTTTAGTCTAACCTGGCTATTCTTAAGCTGTTAGCTTGTTAGTCTGTCGGGCCTCATGCCCGATGGTGGGGATGGTGGTGAAAGGCGACCCCCTGAGCCAATCCCCTAAGGGTGGCTCAGGAGGAGCGCCTGCTCATGCCCGACGGAGCCGGACGTATGGAGCCAAGGCGGCAGACACACCGTTTAACGTCGCTGTCTGCGAGAGCACCCGCACCCACGCCTTAAGTGACCAGAGGTCAGCTTGACGTGTCCGGGCACCTACCCCCGACGCTGGCGATAACAAGCCCCGGCTGTTCGTCGCTCACGTTACCGGGCCTACGCCAGAATACTAACATCTCCCATATAGTAAGACGTTTTAATTCGGCTGTCAAACCCAAAATTCTGGAAAGATTGATAAATATATTTTCAGCCTAGGTACCTAGGTACTTGGCTAGGGTACCGTGATTGGCAGGCCACGGCTTCGCTCTAAGTCGTTGATCTGGCGCTGGTAAGCCGCCTTCACCGCTGGGTGTGTTGCGTGATTGAACAGTCGCCAAAGGTTTTGAAGCTCAGAGTTCTGCGCCTTGTCGTTCCAGAGCGCCTGCTCGCGCGGGTCATAGGTGGACATGGACGGCACCCCCAGGAGGCGCTTGGTAGCCGAGTAGCGGTAATCCGGTGTGTCCTCGGCGTCTGCGTTCCAGTCCTCGGACAGGCCGGGGGCAAGCGGGACAAGGCCTTTGACGGTGCGTTTGGTGATCTTGCTAGTAACAAATGGGTCCATGCCCGGTAGCAGGTATGTCGTGTCCAGCTCCTCGGCCCGGCGGTAGGCGTCCTTGTCTCCCCACGGGTTCATGTGGTTAAGCCAGTCTGCGAGCGCCTTGGGTATCGGGCCGACGATGCCGGAAAAGTACTTTACCGGGTCGTCAACGGCGCTTAAGAGCTGCCGCATTGGGATCATGTTGTCGCCAAAAATCAGGCTGGTAGTCCCGTCCGCATTGTGTATCCGCACCGCCCCCCGGCCCCTGGCGCTGGGCGGCAAATCGTCCTCGGTCAGGTGCCCGTCCTTGCCCTCCATCCCTCGAAGCGCGTGCGCGTAGAAGGCCATCGTGCCGGGCTTGGTTACGAGCAGCTTGGCATAGGCGGGGACGCTCTTGGCGGCGAAGGCGGCGAACGGAGCCATGCCGAATGTCCGCGAGCGGTTTACCAGGGGTGACACAACCCTATAATTATACAGGGCGGTATTGGCGGAGTCTGCTGCCTGGGCCATGGTGTCGCCGGCCCGCAGCCGGACGGCCATGTGCCCTAGCTTGTCATAGTTCTCGATTGCCTGCGCGATATTACGAACGGCGCGGAACGGAGCCTTGAGCGCCCTGGTCGCTACATGCTCCCTGCTTGCGCCGAAGTGCATACGCTCTGCCAGTTCGTGCGCCAGGAAACCCGAGTCCACCGAGCCGTGCTTGACGCCCTCCTGGATCAGCTCGTGCACGCTGATGGTTTTCCCGCCGCCGATTGGGACCATAACCGTCTTGGGGTCTGCGCGCCCAATGCCGATCTTGGCAAAGCGGTACTCGTCCATGCCGGATAGCGCGTCCATTCCGCCGAAGTTCATTCGGTTGAGGTAGTTCCCGATCTTGTTGTTTTCCAGGAACGTGCCGGCAAACAGGGTGGCGGTTTTCCACGCCCGGTTGTAGGCGCGGTAGGCTCCGCCGAGTTGTCGGTAGGTCTGTGGATCCGCCAGCATCCGCGCCCGCCTTGTGTGCATTTGGATTATGTCGGATGGGAGCAGGAAATCATCCACGCCCTCGGGGAGTTTCATGTACTTAGACGCTAGGCCGTAGCCCTCGGGGATATCTACGCCATGCGTAAGCATGTCCTCGAGGTTTCGGGAGTGCTTGGCAACCGCATCCTCGGCCAGCCTCTTTTGCACTGCATACTGGCCACTGGTATCCGAACCGGGCAGGTCGGCGAACAACCGCCCCTGCTCTCGCTGGGTCTTGCCCTGCTGCTCAAGCAGGGCGCGCAGGTCGTTCTCGGCCTGCTCCTTCAGCGCCTTGGTTGCCTTGTAGGTGGATGGCAGGTCCGTGCCGAACCCTTCTTTCAGTCCCTTGACAAAATCTGCGTCTGCCACGGTTTCGGCTGCGGCAGACATTCGGTCGCCAAGGATGAGTGCCGGGTGCTCCTCAAACAGCTTGCCAGCCTTCCGGCGCACCCCGTCCAGCTCGGCAGCCATGCCCTTCAGCCCGCCCGCCTTCCGCCCTCTATTCAGGGTCTTTATCAGGTCCAGAATTTTCACCCGACCCTTGACGGCCTGGCCTGCCGTTAGGGCGGTGCCCGCCTCCTGCACGGCGGCGACGGCTTCGGCGCGGGTCAAAAGCTGGCCCTTGCGCGCGCCGAGCAACTGCGCCATTTCACGACCCTTGCCGGGGCTGTTGCTGATGCTTTCGACGATGGCGTCCACGGCCTCGCGGCTTACGCGCAGGGGGGAGTATCCGGGGATGGTTGCCGCCACCATTTCTGCGGCACGGAGCCGGTCAAGAGAGTCCTTATACGCCTTGACAAATTCCTTTTCCACGCCCGAGTGTGCGGCATCGCTCTTGAGGTATGCGAACTCGTCCGAGTCCAGAATCTCAAGCAGGTTCTTGGCCTTGCCCTCGGCGGTTGCCACCAGCCGGTTGACCCCGCCGACCCCCATCTGCTCAAGCTGCTTGATAACCTCGTTCCTGGCGGTATCCACGGCTGCCAGGGTTCCAGCCCCCAGGTCGGCCACGGGATGCCCCGCCGCCCGCTCTGCGTCCACGGCCTCCCGGTACAGCCTGGTCTGATCTTCCGCCGCCACCCTCATGGCCGTGCGCTGTTCTAGCGTTAGCCCGTCATTGACCATCTGCCGCTCAAGGTCTCCATCCGGGAATCGCTCTTTCCACCGCGCGGCCAGATCGTCAACCGACACGCCGATCTTCTCGGACAGCTTGGCGAGCTGTTCCTTTGACATGGTGGCCTGGATGATGTCGTCGATATAGTGCTTATGCGCCTCGGCGATGCCAAGCTTGTTAAGTTTTTCATGCATGGCAACCGATTCGCGCGCCCACCCGGTCTTTAGGTTGGCGGCGTCGGTAGCGGCGCGATTGAGCAGGGAGTCGTATAGTGGGCTGCCCGCCGAGCTAGAAACAAACCGCTGGACTTCTTTCCCGGCCCGCGTCACGCCGGGCAGGGTGGCTTCCGCCCCGCCTGCCACGACGCCCAGCGCCTCAGACGCCTTTTCGCCCAGCCCGAGCACGCGCTTCTGCACAGATTCCGGGACGATGTTCTTGGCGGTGACGCCGAACGGAGCGCCAATGCCGATCAGAGAGCGTTGCCCGGTAGCCACCTCCTCGCCAAAGGACATAGTGCCGCGCAATACAGCCTGCGCCTGCGCATCGGTCAGCTTTGTTCCGTGTTTGGCTCCAGCCGCCATAATATCTGCGATGGCCTCCGCCAGCGTCTTGGTCTTTCCCAGCCCCGCCGCCGCCGTCTTGGCGGCCCCCTGAATACCGCGCCCGGCCACCGTGCTTATGCCAAACGACAGGTAGGTTGTCGGGTCGGTAATCGCGCCCGCGCCAAGGTTGACAAAGAAGTCCAGCGTGGCCTTACCCCAGGTTCTATCCGCCCCCGCAGCCTGCGTCTCGTAGCCAGTGGTTTCCTTAAGCATGCTTTCGGTAGTGGCGGCAACCTTGGGCTTGTAGATCGACTCAAAAGCCCGGCCCAAATCTGGCCCCTTGCCCTGCGTAGCGGCGTAGGCCTGAATAGCGAGGCCGACAAACGGGGCGCTGCCCAGCCATCCCGGCATCCCAACGCCCTTGGCGGCTTTTGCGTTCTCCTCGATTGACGTCCGCACGGGCCTAGCCAGGGTGTCTATGGCGGTGAATACCGGCATGGAGGTTTCGGCAAGCTTCTCGGCAAGCTCCCCGCCAGAGCCACTAAAGCCCTTAACCGCTGTCGGGTCGTAGTTCGTGCTGGTTGCCCGGCCAAGCTGAGCCTCCCGCTGCGCGGTCGCCGCCAGCGCGGCCTGCCCCGGGGTTGGCTGCGGTGCATCCATCCAGCTCAGGTCAAGTTCTTCTTCTGGCTGGTTGGGCGCTGGCCCCGGATCGGGCACATCCATCCAGCTCAGGTCAAGTTCTTCTTCTGCCATGCGTTATTGCGCTTTCGGCTTCGGCCTTAGGCTGTTCAGGAGTGCCGCGTACTGTTCTTGGGTTACCCCGTGTTCAAGCAGCCAGTCCTTGAACGTGCCCTCGACTCTCTGCTTGGTGAACGGGTGGGTGACAGCGAACCCCTTGTTTGTGCTGCCAAGCCCCTCTAGCTCTTGGTCGATGGTTCCGTTTTGCCGCGCATTAAGCGCGCGTAGCGCAACAGGGTTCCGCGACAATAGTTGAGACATGGCGGCGGCTGCCTGTGCCTGCCCTATTTCGGGGATCAAGTTCTTGCTATACCCCTGTGCTATAGTCAGCGCCTCCTTCGGGTCTTTCGTGTCCCCGATGGCCTTTGACATTCTAACCACCTGCGGGGCGATCTTCAGCGCCTTGGCCGCTGGTTCCTTGGCGGCCCTCAGGCTGGCAAGCGTCTCCTTGTGGATGTCGTATATCAGGGCATCCCGCTCCTTCTTCCGTGCCAGCTCCGCCGCGGCCCGTTCCTCCGCCGCCTTGGCGATGGCCAGCCGGTCGTCCTTCCGGCCTTCCTCCCGCGCACCCTTCTCCTGCCTGGCCTTCGCCTGCGTTACGGCGGCTTCGGCTATGGACGGCTCGGGGGCTGGCTTGGCTGGCGGTGGCGACGCCTGGCCCGTGTTGGTCGGTCTCGGGACCAGCCCGCCAACCATCGGCGGGGTGGGCGGCAGGGACTCCCGCAGCCCTATGGGCAGCCACGGCACGACCGGGCCGCGCCTGTCGGATGTCGGCAACTCCGGACTCCAACTCGTCGATACCGGCGACCTGCCCAGGCCGGGGGCGGGCATACTCGCCTGTTCTGGCGGCCTGTTGGACGCGGGCGGTTCTTGGCTAAGGGCCACATAATCCCGACCCAGCGCAGCGGCCATTTCAGGATGAAGGTCGCCGGTAGCCATGAGGCTCAGGATTTTCGCCCTCTGCGCTTGGCGCAATTTTCGGTCTGCGATAATCTCCCCCGCCGCATCGCCCCGCTGCTTGGCCTCTAACTTTTCTCGCGCGAACTTCTCCAGGTCGTCCCTGTTCTTTTCCTGCGCAGCGTTCTTGCGCTTCTGCTCCTCGAACTTCTCCCGTGCGAAAGCGCCCGCCTCCTCCTGGCGCTGGCGCTGATACTGCGCCTGTTCCTCCACCCCCTGGATCTGGCGCATCTTGGCGACATACGGCGTATCGTATGCCTCTCCCGGCCCGGTCGCCGGGTATGGACCGGGCAGGGCTTGCGCCGGGCGGGAGTACCCGCCACCGCCGCTGGCCTGGTACTCGTAGCCCGGGTTGAAGTACGGGTAGCCTGCCACCGGGCCGCCGTTTGCGCCGACCTGGAGCGCCTGCTGTCGCGCCTGCGCTGGCTCGCCACCGAACTCCCCAACTATCTTGGCCGCGCCGCCGCCCACACCGCCTCCCGACCTGGACGATGCGGAGAATCGCTGGCTAAACTCCGCTTCCGCCAGGGCAAGCTGCCGCTGGCGCGCCACCTCGTCCGCGAACTCTCGGGCCGCGTCTAGCTTTCCGCCGCCGATAATGACCGATGCCATGAGATTGTTCCTTAGATGCTGCTATCGAAGTAGCCGGGGTTCGCAACCTGGTTGGGGTTGTACTGCTGCCAAGACGGCGGCTGGTACTGGCCGTTGTATGTCCCGCCTGGAATGAGTGTCGCATTTTGCGGCACGCCGCCAGTGCTGGCATTATAGGTTATTGGCCTGCCGTACTGGTCAACGCCGCCGCTCATGGTTGCGTCGTTGAAGCTGGTTCCCGCGTAGGTGCTTCCGCCCTGGTGCTTAATGCCGCCGCCGCTACCGATCATGCCAAGCCACCCGGACAGCGGGCTGCCAGCCGGGGCGCTTCCGCCCCCGCCACCAGCATACCCCCCGCCCCCGCCGGCGGCACCGCCACCGCCGCCTGAGTTCATGGCCAGGAGCCTCGCATAGGCCGAATAGTCGTCCGGCAGGTACTGCGGCAGGTTGCCAATCAGGGTGCTGGCGACCCCCATATCCAGGCCGCTGGCCTGCCCGGCCAAGCCCTGAGCCTGCTGGGTGGCCTGTAGCCCACGCTGGAAATTGAGCTGCCCGTACTGTGTTTGGATGTCCGAGCCGGTCTGCGCCAGCTGGGCCATTCTAGCGCGTTCTAAGCGATCCTGGGCGATTCCGCCCGCCGAACCGCCCAACTGCCCACTTGCAGCTAGATCGCCCATCTGGGCGCGTTGGGCGCTGTTTGAGGCGGCATTCACGAGGTTGCTCGCCCTGTTAATGGCATCCTGCGGGTCAAGCTGGTAGTTCTGGGCCATGGCCAGCCCATTGGACCGCGCCTGCTGCGTCAGCGGGTCGCCCTGATACCGTCCGGTAACACCCATTAGGTTGTTACGGGCCAAGTCCCAATTGGCCTGGTTCTGCTGTTTGGCCCAAGCGTTCTCGCCCATCTGGAGGTTGAGCAGCCCGCCCATGTTCCCCGGCAGGTTGGCCGACCCGTAGGCTCCAGCGGCCCCGGAGGGGTATCCGCCCGTGCCGCCGCCCGGCCCGTAGCTGCCGCCAGCCCCGCCGGCCAAGTTGTAGCTGTATGCCGTCTGGGCATTCCAGGGCTGGCCCCCGGCATACCCGGTCAGGTTCTGCCCCGTGGTAGACCCGTAAAGCTGCTGCAAACGCTGCTGATAGGCCGCATCCGCCGCCGCCTTGGCTGGCGTGTAGGCCGCCCCGGCCTGGGCCTGCCCGCCGTACTGCTGGGTGGTCGCGCTGCCGCTACCGGCCAGCGGCTTGGTCAACCCGCCCCCGGAGGTGGCCCCACCGGCCTGCATGCCGTATCCGGGCGGCGGGAGGTTGTACGGGTTGTTATTCCACCCCATGGTCGTGCGCGGGGCTTGGGCGTAGTTCCTCCCGTACTGGCTGGTGGCGTTATTTGCCTGCGGGTTGATCGCCTGCCCGGTGCGGTTGTCGTACATGCCGACAACATTCATGCTGCCGCCCAGCGGTCCAGACGTAAGTTGGTATGCCATGTTATGTAATCCTATTCACGTTGCCGGTAATAAGAATGACGTTTGCCGAGCCAGCAAAAGCCTTAATGAGGCCGCCGTTGTTGAGGCGGATGCCAGGCACCACCAGGATGGGCATGGAGCGTGCCGGAAGGACAAACGCCTTAACTATCAGGTGATCCGGGTCCGTTGTGCCGCCCCACTCAACAGTCAGCGCCACATCGCTGGTGGTCGTGTTGGTTGCCCATAGCCACACTTCATCCCAGGACGTAGTGCCGGACACGGCTGTATGGATAGCCGTTCCAGGCGTGGACGTGGCCGCAACTTTGATGGGGTCGCCATCCGTGGAGCCAGAAAGCAGCACTGCCGCGATTGCCATTAGAACACCCTCAATGGTCGTGATCCAGACAAGAAGGACACGACGATTACAATGCCGTCGCCGCCATCCTGGCCCGCGCCGCTATCAAATCCGTTTCTGGCTGCACCGCCGCCGCCCGCACCGCCGCCATTCTGTGCCGCGCCACCCTGCCCGCCGTTGGCGGTAGCCGACGCCCCGCCCCCGCCCCCCGCCACGGGATCATCGTACCACGTACTCACTCCATTGCCGCCGTCGATTCCTGCCGCCCCGCCCGCC
>JACCDR011696949.1_pt1 | contig 45725 bp, 52 predicted proteins | sample 7446431 | NCBI WGS metagenome assembly JACCDR01 (sample SAMN15323443, study PRJNA562643) | freshwater metagenome | isolation source: river surface water | place: USA:Blue River Watershed | collected 2017-08-17 | reverse complement strand
GATGGCCTCCCTCAAAGTGGACGGCGGCTCGATCTGTGCCACCTATAAGGACGGCAAGCTGGTTCGGGTCGCCACTCGCGGCAACGGCGAAGTTGGCGAAGATATCACCATTAACGGTGCCCGCTTCCGCCACTTGCCCACCGTCCTACCCAAGCCGATCGATTGCGACGTGCGTGGCGAGGCTATCCTCTACGTTGCCGACTACAAGGCGATTCGCTCCCGCGAGGCCGGTATCCCATTCGACGATATTCCGGTTGCCGACCGCTCCAACCCGCGGAACATCGGCAACGGCATCTTGGGCCGGCATGATGGGCAGGACTCCGATAAGATCGCGTTCCTGGCCTTCAACCTCGTCTGCCCGGAAGGGTGCGAGGTCAAGTTCAACAACGAATTGGAGAAGCTTGAAGTCCTCAAGGACCTGGGCTTCCAGCCGGTCCCATATAAGGTCTGTCCGACCTCGAAGGACCTCCACGACTTCTACACCGAGGTTGTGGACGGCCGCGACAAGCTGCCGTTCGAAATCGACGGCCTCGTGGTGGTCCTCTACCACAAGATGGAGCAGGACTTCTTCATCACCGCCGACCCGAAGAGCCGGCTGCGACCCAAGCACAGCCGGGCTATCAAGTTCCCGCACAAGTCTAACACTACGATCCTAGAAGACGTGGAAGTTACTGTCGGGCACACTAGGATGATTATTCCAACCGCCAAGCTGCGGGAGGTTCGGATTGGTGGTGTGAATGTTACCAGCTGTCTGCTGAACAACTACACCGAGGTTCAGCGGCTTGACATCGCCATCGGCGATGAGGTCGAGGTTGTGCTGGCCGGGGATATTATTCCCAAGATCATCCGGAAGGTGAAGGATGGGGCCAACCGCAAGCCGATCGTGGAGCCGAAGACCTGCCCGTCCTGCTCAGCCGCGACAACCCGTACACTTCGCGGCAAAGAGGGGGCCTGCACTTACTGTACCAATCCGAAGTGTGCGGCTGCGGTCTTTGCTAAGTTAGACTGTTGGATCGGTACCAGCAAGAAAGGTGTTGGTATCCTTGATATTGGCGATTCGATGATTAAGGCTTTGTGGGACAACGGAATGCTCGCTGATCCAGCCGATCTGTACACCCTCACCGTTGATAAGATTAAGAATGTCAGCATCGGTAAGGGCGTCCGGATTGGCACCAGTCGGGCGGAGAAGGTTATTGCTAACATCCAGGGTAGAAAGAAGTTGTCGCTTCCGATTTTCTTAGGGTCGCTCGGTATCGAATTGCTGGGTCGGCGGCGGGTGGTTCTGTTGCAAGAGGCTGCAGGTGGACAACTAGACCGTCTGGAAGATTGGATGGACCTAGAGAAGCTTCGCACCATTCAAATTCCAGGTTACGGCGATACTATTCGGGCAGCGGTGGTTCAAGGTATCGAAGAGAACCTGGATCTCATCAAGAAGCTGCTGGCAAATGGTGTCACAGTTCAGGAAATTGTTTTGGCTCCCGGTGGTCCGAACGATGCAGAACCTGGGCTGTCGTGGGTATCCACTGGAGATAAGCCATTCGCTGGAATCAGTTTCTGCTTCACCGGCACTCGCGACGGGCTTGACGAAGTGATAGCTAAGGGTGGAATTATCAAGAGTGGTGTATCGAAGGGTTTAGATTACCTCGTTCAAAAGGACGCGACGAGCCAGTCAAATAAGACCAAGAAGGCTGAAGAGTACGGCACGCAGATCATTGGTATCGATTACCTGCGAAAGGCTCTAGCCGGTGAAGTTACCCTCCAGAAGGTTGTGACCGATACCAAGAAAGCAGCTGTGTCCGATGCCCGGCAGTCCGCTGAGAATCTGGAAATGGAGACGGCCGAAGCGTGAATTTGCCAACCAGGGTTTCGCTGCGGGTTGGGCCGGATGGTCCGACTTGTAGTTTTACCGCTCTACTCAATTATTTCATCGCACCGCATAAAGGCGATCGGGTGCTTTTACAGGTCCCGAAATACGGCCAAGTCGGGGTTATTGTTACCGAAGTGTTTCATTTCGTTCCATTGCCAGATGACGAATCGGCGTGTCTTCTCATTACGATGCCAATCATTTCTGAACACTATGACGATATGCTCAGTGTTTTGGATTGGTTTAAGGCAATGTATGGCGTTGACGATATTCAAGCTGACAACGAGCCAGAACTATACTACAAGTTCTACCGGAATCTCATCCATGTTCTGGGGTTGACCAAGACTCCACAACCGGTGGTTGACTACGATCCGGTAGCGATCAAGGTGTTTGCGGAAGCGTGCCGGGCAATTGTGCTTGCGGAATTGAAACCGTCTCCCGCTGAACTGCCAGTGGCTTTGACAGGTTTCAATCCAACGATCCAGCACCTTCACGAACTCGTATTGAGCCGTCGGCAGGAGGAACCAGACGGTGCCAACATGCTGGCTATTATCAAGACCTGGGAGCAGTTGCTGAATCAGAAGAAGTTGATGCTATGGACAGCTACGATTGAAGATTGTCTGAAATTTGCTCAAGTTGTTTTTGCTCGTTTGCCATCGATCCCTCCCGACAGACTCCCACCTACGCTGAGGACAGAATGATGCAACGGATTTTCGGAAATGTGGTTGAAGCAGATGGTGTGAAGAAGCGGATCATCACCATCGACAATGGATCCATTACCAACGTCGAACCATTGACAGATCCGAAAATCGCCGAAGATGTACTGGCGGTCTGGGGGCCTGAGAACTTCGGAAACGACTGCCTGATCTTCCCCGGCTTCATCGACATCCACACTCACTGCCGCGAAGACGCCAGCGGCCGGGACACCCACAAAGAGGACTACAAGACGGTCGGGCAAGCTGCCCTGTCCGGTGGGGTGGTGTGTGTGGCAGATATGCCCAACAATCCAATTGTCCCCTATAACGCCAACTTGTACCGCCAGAAGCGGCGGATCGCTGAGGATCGCTGCCCGATCGATGTGCTGCTCTACGCAGCGGTGAACCAGGACTCCGAGCCGTTCGACGGCGGGATGAAGCCGGCCGACATCGAGAAGATCCGGCAGGTGGATACGCCCTATAAGGCGTTCATCGGACCCAGCACCAACCACTCAGGGGACCTCAATTTCGACAGCCCCATCAAGCTCCGTCGGGCTCTGTCGCGATACGCCGGCCGGAGTATCAGCTTCCACTGTGAGAACCCGGTGATGCTGGGGCTCATGTCCAAGGAGGCCACCCACGAACTCCGCCGCCCGCCGGAGGCGGAATTCGCCTGCATCGACACCACATGCGAACTCATTCAGGAGTTGGGGCTGCGAGGGAAGATCTGCCACGTTTCCACCCGCATCGGTTTGGAGACGGTCCAGACCTACAAGAAGCAGAACGTCGATGTCCAGTGCGAGGTCACCCCACATCACTTGTACTTCGACACCGAAATGCTCACCGACGAGAACCGCCGGTGGCTCCAGATGAACCCGCCCATTCGTCCGCGGAGGGACCGGGAGGCCCTGCTGCAGGCCGTGAAGGACGGCTTGTTCGACTACCTCGCCACCGACCACGCTCCGCACACCAAAGAGGAGAAGCTTAAGGGCACCAGCGGGGTGCCGATGCTCGACACCTACGGCCCGTTCGTAGCGTGGCTCCTGGCCCAGGGCGTGCCGGTGACGACTCTGTTCCAGATGGCCTGTCAGCGGCCCGGTGAATGGGTGAATCGCTTCTGGCCGGACCGCAGGATTGGCCGCATCATGCCCGGATTCGAGGCGAGTATCACGGTCCTGGACCTGTCGAAGCGGGCGATCGAGGGTCGGCCGCTGTACACCAAGTGCGGCTGGAGCCCGTTCGACCTGAGGGAACTGCCTGGGATGGTGACTGCGGTGTGGTACAAGGGTGAGAAGGTGGTGGATGGTCAGTACATGAAGGGCTTCTAGATCTCGTCATCCATCCAGTCGTCCTCTTCTTCGTCGTGTTGGAACGGATCGAACTGCCCGTCGTGTGGATAGGACCTGCCCTCGCCGCCGCTCACTTCCGGGTGGGCGGCGTGCTATGTCGAGATCGACCCCAAGTTCCTGCGGCCGGCGGGGGTCCACCTGCTGTGCGGGGACCCCTCGCTGGCTAAACAGGATCTGGGCTGGGAGCCGCGGACTTCTTTCGACGGTCGAGTGATGGCAACGGTGTCGGCTGGCCTGGAGCATGGGGGCACTCGCCATAAATGGTAATGGCGTGGTGGCAATTATGGCACCGCACTTCATAGCCAGCCGGATATTTCTTTTGCCGGAGCCACTTGTATAGACGGTGGCTGTTGTTTCCGACGCACAGAAACTGGATATGGTCCTCGCCACAGCAAGCACAATTGGGTGGTTGGCCCCCGTAGTGCCATAGGGCGAGAAGCCGATCGTCGCTCCTGTCGTTTCTTTTGCGTTTCTCCAGCCTCTTTTTGTTCCTGGTCCTGTACGCCGCCTGGATACTAGCAGCGTCTTTCTTGACTCGCGGAGGCCGTTTCTTGGCCGTCTTTTTCTGTTTTTTCTGCTGACAGGCTTTGCAGGGGCTGGTGAGATATCCTTTCTTGCGATAGAAATACTCATCAGTTGCTGGTTTTTGGGCTTTGCACTGGTGGCATTTTTTCAGTTCCATGTTATTACCTAAGCTCATAGATGAATCTGTGTTTTACGCCACCGACACATTTATGGTAACCATTGATTGCTGCATATTCTTCTTCATTTATGGCCATCTTTTTGGCTTGATTCCATAATGTCTTTTTGTGCATAACAAAGCCTGATTGGTGCTTATAGAAATAGTCTGGTCTAATCGTGCCGTCCAGTTTCCAATTACTGGATGTGTAAATTGTGCCAGTGTGTCCGTAGGTCGTGTCTGCGAATGTTATGAGGCGTTTTACCGTTTTTGGTAGAATTTTATAAGTTCGTGATAGTGTCCAAGATGCCAGATTGTGTTTTTGGTAATTTGGGTGGATCGCGAATCTAGTTAATTCCATCACTTCACGGTAGGCTAATTTCTGTTTGGTTGCCGATTCGGCTCTGTTTGGATAGCAATATTTTGCAACCACGATAATAGTACCATTCAGCATAACTCCTATATTTATACCATTTCTACCACCTGAAGCAGTATGGTGGTATTTTGACATAAATAAATTAGCCTCAGCAGCGGATATTTGTGATACTGTTAAGTCGGAAAATTTGTATTCAATACTGGTCGGATGCTTACCGAACCAACTGCTGACTAAATATCTGATACGTTCGTCTGATAGAAATTCATGTTCCCACACCACTTTTAATTCATACTCTGATGAATGATAACGTTGGATGAATGTGGCTTTAGCTTGGTCTCGGGCGCGGTGATTCTCGAAACGCTCTCCGTGCCAATATTCGCCGTGGACTTCTACGAGAATGTTCTTTGGCGAGTGTGGTACATAAAAATCAAAAGGCCAATGGCCGAGACAATATTGACGTTCGTAAGTGATGTTGGCATCGTTTAGAATGGCTGCTAGGTGGTCTTCTAATTTGCTCTTACCGTTTGATAACACAGCTTTCGCGTAGTCCGGTTTCGACCACGCCTTTTTTACACCGGCAGAGATTTTAGCACGGACGTCGTTATTTGCTAATGCTGCCAACACTTTATTACGGTATTCTGGTGTACTCCAATTTGCAATTGCTGCTTTAACTAATTTGCTTTTGTAATCGCAGTTTGTTCTTTTTACCGTTAGATTACCCAGGCGTTTAGCCTCGTTGCTATTAAGTGCGACTAATGCCGTTTTATGGAAGTTAGCATTGGTAACATGAGCTTTAACCAAACCGGCTGTCACTTTCGCTCGGTACTCATCTAATTGCCAGCGTTTGGTGGTTAATTTTTGTTGTGTGCTTCGTTGATTGTCGGCGTAAGTATTATCCTTCCAGACTTTCCTTTGTCCACAACTATGGCATGTTGGGTTAAACTGTTTTCCGTGGTTAGCTCTGATCGAACTGAATTTATATTCGAGATCTGTGGCGCAACCAAGGCAAGATATTATTACTTTATCGCTACCTTTCAAATTTTGGCTAGTGTATCCATATTTGGCCTGAGTTTTTGGCCAATTGATGTGAGCAAATTTCCATGATGGCGGTTGTGTGTTACTCATGAAACCAAGCCATTTAATAATGAATTGTGGTGGCTAATATATCGTATCTTAGTTTTAACACAGGGAGAACAAGATGTCTGCTCAGCCGGCTAACACTGACATCAAGATCTACCGCACCGTACGGGCTCAGCGGCAGCCGCTATGGTTCGATAGCGTGGCGTCTCTCATCAAGCGTCTCCGCCCGCTGGTGATGAGCATCCCAGGTGAGGAAATCCGCGTTGGTGTAGTGGCCCGCGACACCAGCACTGCCGACTTCAGCCCGTACATGGGTGAGGCCCGGCACAACGCTACCCGCGGCTTCCCGATCGTCATCGGGCTCAACAAGCAAGTGTCCTTCGCGACCGCTCAGACCCAGCTGCCGGACGTGGATTTCGCGTTCCAGATTGGCAGCGATCGCTTTATCAAGAATACTCTGGTGGGTCTGGATGGTGACATGCATTCGGACGCTCGTGACCTCACTGCTGATCAGCCGTAATCGTTAGAAGGAGGGGGCCGTTGCCCCCTCTTTTTTGTTTTGTGTGTTTTGTTTTCCAAATCGATCATGTCTTGTTTGGGCCACAAATGCAGAATTGGAAAAGCTATGAATGGCTAAATAATCAGTATAATGATCGTCAATTGTCATGGCCACAAATCGCTAAGATCGTTGGTGTTAGCACTACAATGGTTAGGTTAGTGGCCAAGCAATTGGGTATTAAATCCAGATCATTGCGGCAGGCTCGCCTATTGCACAACGATCTACCGCTTCTTGAATTGAAAAATGCCTATGAGGCTGGTCGTAGCATAGCTCAGCTTGCTAAACAGTATGGTGTTGCCATAAGCGTGATGAGGACCAACTTACTTGCCGGTGGTACGGTTTTCCGTGATCGCGAGACGAGCCGTAATATCACTTTTGATAATGATCCAAGTAAATTCCCACGCTCAATATGGGCTAACAGTGCTTGGTTGTTAGACAACTATCGGGACAAATCAGTTGCTGAATTATCTGAAATGGTCGGTTGGTCTAAAACCTATATTATAGAATTAGCAGCGATGCTTGGCGTGAAGTTGCGGAGTTCGTCTGATTCTATTAAATTAAAATGGTGTGACGACGAGTATCGGCGTAAACACGCCGAATATTTAGCTAACAATCCAAGAGTTAGTCAGCCACAACTTAGACTATACGAGTTGCTGGCTAATGAAGATATTGAGTTTGAACCCGAATCTAAAGCGACTCAGATTGGTTATTATTCTTTTGATGCTCTCATCCCATCAGCCAGATTATTAATAGAGGTTCAAGGCTCTTATTTTCATTCTGGTGTTAAAGCAATCGATCGAGATCGTCGCAAATTCGATTACATTACCAATTATCACAAACAGTATCGGGTAATGTATGTTTGGGAAGATGATATAAAGAACTCTCCAGAAACTGTAATTAAGAATATTAAACTCAAACTACAAGCGGCAACGGTAATCGACTTCGATTTTTCAGATGTCAGCGTTAGTTTGATTGGATTCGACGAAGCCAAAAAATTTCTGGACGCTTATCATTATATTGGTGGTAAAAGAGCTGGGCTAGCAGTTGGGGCGCGCCTTGATTCACAATTGGTGGCTGCCGCTGTGTTTGCTCCGCCAATAAGACAAAACCTTAACGCGAAATACAAAGCTAAGACAATTGAATTGGCTAGAATGTGTATAGCATCGGATCGGCACAAATTCAATTTTGCGTCGTGGTTTCTGTCGCGAGCTGTAAAATTAGTGCCACCATCGCTAATTGTTGCTTATGCTGATAAGACTGTTGGCCATGATGGTGCGATTTATAAGGCTGCCAATTTCACATTGCATCATGAGGTAGCTTCAGATTATTGGTATACTAATCAAGATGGTTATGTGCTGCACAAGAAGACTTTGTACAATCGCGCCAGGAAACAAGGGTTGTCAGAGAAAGCTTATGCCATTGAATATGGGTATGTGAAAGTTTATGGACTTCCTAAATTGGCTTTTGTACTTGATCGGCGGTTACCGAGTTAATTTGCTGCTGGCTGGTTAATCTTATCCAAATCTACTATAGCTGTTAGGGAGTCGCTGTGCCACTAGGGAGATGATTAATGTCAAGGCAAGTTCCATTCACTGTGCACATCCGCGTCGTCCCCAACCGGGCAAACGGGAAACGGTTCGAATATATTCGTGATCTGCAGAAACTAGCATTGTTGGCTTATGAGGCCATCACTAACGTTTCTGGTGTTCAGGCCGCTACGCCGGGCGGCGGTGTTACCCAGAGCTTGGGTGACTACAACCGTCGCGGTGGGCTTGGTGGGTTCGCTAATGCCACCGCTTGCAAGCCCCAGATCGGTGCATCCCCGGCCCAACTGATGATTACCGGGTTCTACCTGCAGTCGGACAATAATGAGCCGACCCACGCTGAGATTCAGCGGATCTCCGGCGGTGAGGTCTACAGCGGGCCGGTGGCTCACTCCAACACCGGTGGTCCGACCACGGCGGTCAACACTGGGGTGTCAGCTCTCAAGAGCGGTATCGAACAGGCCCTGAACAACACCATGCCGGATACCGCAGTGTACGAGATCTTCCGGATCGACTACGCTGGCGTGGTCTACGGCGACAAGGGCTACCACTTTCCGCAGACGTAATGCGGGTCTAGGGAGGAACGGTAAATGGCGATCATGGGTCCGGCTGACTTGCCGAGCATCATGAAGGTTCGTTCCGAGCCCATGAAGAAGTATGTCCTGTCCAAGCTCGGCTACCCGACCGTGGACGTGGAACTTAAGGAAGACCAGTGGGAGACGGTGTGGCGGGTCGCCAGCGACTTTATCGCCCAATATTTCCCACGTGAGCAGAAGCTGGGTGTGTTCTGGACCCAGCCGCTTAAATCTACCTACCCCCTGCCGAAGGACGCTTATTGGGTCCAGCAGGTCAATTGGGACCCGGTTACTACTCGCATCGACGATGTATTCGGTGCGGAATCGTTCCTGTTCTGCCTGGCCCCGACGTTCCAGATCCTCGACAAGGACGGACAGCTTCAGCCGCTTGGTGATTGGAAGGCGTCGTGGCGTGCCAAGACCCCCAAGGGGCCACGTCGTTTGCGGGTGGTCCGCCATGAGAATCGGCGGCCGTTGCCGAAGGTCCGCCTCCACTATGAAGGTGGGATCGTGGAGGCTACCTGCAACCATGTCGTCGCCAGCGGTCGCAGCTGGCTTGAATTCTCTGAGGTCCAGCAGGGCGACTTCCTACGTGGGGTCAAAGATAACCTGAGGGTCCAGAACATCGAGGTCTTCGAAAGCCCTGACGCCATAGGCGTCCGAAGTCCTGTTGGAGAATATTACGGATGCACAAGCGGCGAGCCGATTTTGATCCACTGAAATTCACTCCAGCGGTCATTCACAATCTTCGCAACTTGCCACGTGACGAATTAATCACCTTCTTCCAAGAGGATCATTCTCTTGGGGACTGTGCTCGGCATTTCAACTGTAGTAAGGCCACTATCAAGCGTTACCTCCGTCGGTGGGGTGTGGATACCGCACGATATAATCACAGCGAACTAGCAAGGCGGCGTCGGGCTGCCGGGCAACGGTCCCTCCCTTCAGATACCGAACTAGTTGACTTGTTCATCGTACAGAATCTAGACGCTAAGACCATAGCCGAGAATGCGGGTGTACATACCAACACTGTGCGGCACAGGCTGCGTACCTTGGGGCTGCGGAAGACACCGCAACAGATCGCAGTATCGCAGGCGAAACGGCACCAAGCCAAACACGGGTGTCCATATCCCGCACAGCGATCAGACGTACTGGAGAAGACCAGGCGATCAGCCATTAAGGCTACGTATATGGACGTGCGGGACCGTCAATGGTCATTTCGCTCATTGCACGAATTGTGCTATGCCATGATGTTGGATCACGCTGGTCGAGAATGGTACTATGAAGAGATGCGGGTACCGTATACGGACATGTTGAATGGCAAACGGCGTGTCTACATCATTGACTTCACTGTGGTGGGAACGCCAGTGGAGTGGGTGGAGGTTAAACCGGCCGATGATATGATTCCGGATGATAAGAGGATCTACGCTCAGAGGCTGGCCGCCGAAGGTGGGGTGATATATCGCGGGCTCACAACGGAGGAGATAGCGTCCGGTTGGAACCTATTCACCGGGGGATATCGTCGTCAATGCGTCCGGTTCCTTAGGACACGGCCTCGGTGTGGCCAGACCAAAATCACATACTGGTTCGAAGACGAGGACACCGCCACCAAATTTACTATGGAAGGGTGGGTGGGCGCTATTCCCATCGCAGTTGGTCCCTACTGGAAGAGAACACTGAGGGTGCTATGAAGATCGTACCGATTCCGTTCAAACACGTGGTGGCGATGGCTGATGTGGAGACGCAGGAGATCTTCGTAGGACCGAAAGCTTTTCAAGACCTGGAAGGGAACCTCAACCACGAGTTCTGTCATTTGTTATCCGGCGACCCAGACCATGGGGCCAGTTTCAGAGACCAAGCTAGTGTTTTGGGTGTGGCCGTGGCTGATGACGATACCTTTGCTCAAGTGCGACGGAGGATAGGGGTACCAGCCAACATTGCCGCGAATGTCGGGAATATCTCAGGTATCCAGAATATTCTGCTAGACTACCACCTGCTGGCGGCGTACCGCAAATTTAGCCAGAAGATTCTGGGTACTGAAGGGCATTGGGAGGTCATCAACGAGGGTGACTCCGATGTCGAAGGTGATGCTCTAAGTGCCAAGGATCAGAAGATCCGCCTGTATCCCACTCCGAAGGGAGCATTCCCGGTCACGGTTCTCTATATTCCGGTTGTGACTCATTTCCGCAGCCCTCAAGCTCGTCAATTGTGTTATGATCTGATGCTTGCCGAAGCCCGGATCATGGTTGGCAGTTCTCGTCGGAAGATCTCAGGTATGCCAACTCCTGATGGCGGCAGTATCAGTTACGACGGTTCGGATTTGGTCCAGGAAGGTGAGCAGGCGAAGGAGAAGATCTTGGAGCAGGCCATTCATTTGGGAGAACCGATGGGTTTCTGGATGTGGAATTGCTTATTACCGCTGATGGGGTCACTAATCGGTTCGTTCAACTGAAAATGTTTCCCGTCGCAATAACCTTGCATGTTGTACCGGATTAGCCATAGCCTAGACCAAAGGTAAGGTATGGCAACACCACCTACAACCTGGACGCACACTATTGCTTGGCAGTTGGAGGTTATGCCCGGCAATAAGATACTCGTGCCCGGCTACGAACCAACTAGCGCTCTGTCGTCACGTACTCTTGGTGCATATCTTGCCAAGCATGGCGTTGGTAATCCATTGGTTGATCTACAGGTCGCTCTTGCGGCGATTCCGGGCTCGTTCGTAAAGCTTGGGGCCAATTTCAATCGTGGTGGTTTCCGCCAAAAGTGGTTTGTCCTACCACCGTTAAAGCCAGATTGTCCATGTCAGAGCTATGATGATTATTACAAGATCTTGAAAAGTCTAGCAAATGATGAGCTACCTGTTGAGGAGAAGTTCGACACCTGTGATATTAACGGTATGGGCTACTGTCCTCACCCAGATTTCCAGCTAGCAGAATCGCCAGAACAGGACCCCTATAAACCCGAAGGATCATTCCCTGCAGCGGGAGGTGTGTTGCCCCCGCTTCCTAGCTGGCAAGGCGGTGACTTCCCCGGTGGGGTTGGCTAATGAGCTTCGAAGTGAACTACCCGGCCAAGCCTGAAATAGCTATTCACAGTACATGCTGCCGGTGTGAGAAACCTTGTGAAAATTCTCCAGTCGGAACTGGACGAGTACCAACTGGAACCGACGGAACTTTAGAAGATATTAAGAATATTGTGTTGTGTATTGACTGCGTTGAACTCATGAATGAAACACCAAAACAGTTTTGGTACGAGGGCTGGCCGAATCAACGCCGCAAAAAGAAGTGAAGGCTAGACCACCAGCCTTGCACAATGCGAGATAATATAGGTGATCCTGGCGAAGGGCCATCACCGCCTCATCAAGCCAGTACAGGGAGTCGGGTTCGACCAGATCGAAGTATAGCCCACCACCTTCATACTGATGTCCCAAATACCGTTTGATGGATGCCCACATTGTTGCGCAGACAGGTCCAGGACTCTCCCTTATCAACTGCACCATCGCATTCAACATCGTCAGCCGCGCCAGTTTCGTTCCGTCGAACGCTAGAATGAAAACCGGTAGTCCGGACTGGTTAACGGTGCGATCCACCGTCATAGCATACTTTTCTGACCTGTCGTTTAAGTGTTCGTAAAAGCCGTCAGCGACAGTAGATGAGTTCATCTGCTTCTCCCGCGGCTTCCGGAAACCGCCCGATGTCCAGCACCCGTCGATACCAATCTCTGACGACTTTGACTGCGTTCTCAGGCAGGTTCGGATCTGCATACTCCAATTGCTGGACTGTCAGTTTACCGTCGTCACTGACACTTCCATCAATAGAGACAACCTCTGCATAATTCTCCAAGAAAGTAATGTTGCAGTAGGGCAGATCCTCAGTGTCGTACCAGTTCCGGTCGTCCGTCACCATAATCTTGAATGAGTTGCCTGGGAAGATCAACAGCAAAGGCTGATGGCCTTTGATTCTAAGGTGCTCTCTAACTAGCCAATACGCGGCCACGTCGATCCGCTTTTCCAAGTTGACGCCAGAGATGTGTGGAGGATCGACAAACTCCCTAGTTCTCGACATTGACACATTTCCCGTAGATCTGGTCCATGCCAACCCAACCGTTGACATGGCCTTTATTGTTTGAAATCTGGTATCGCTCACCCTGTACCGCACTGATTAGATGCAGATACTGGCATCCACCAACTTTCGCTAGAACGATGTCGCCCTTTTCCAGGATGATATCTTCCGTGATGGGAACAATCGTACACAGTTGACCACTTTTGATCTTGGGTTGCATTGAGTTCCCGCGTGGGCGGCACTGTACTGTGGCACCGCCTTGCAGTTGAGTAATATAACCGGTGGCCCAACCCATGCCTTCGCTCCCAGAAAAGATAGTGGAAGAGGACCCGCCACTATGAGTTTGCAAGACTTCATCAATAGAATACGGCGGTGCGACTGCTGGAATACCACGCTGATTGATAATGTCGGATTGTACCAGATGATAATGTTGATGTAGCCATTCTCGCCGAACGAATCGATGGTGATGGTTTCGCCCGGAGCCTTGTAATGCACATCAAAGCCCTGCTCACGTAAGAAACCGGCAATAGCGTCTGGGATTTCGCTCCTCATGGCACCAAAAATACACCAGAGGATAAATTGTATGTCTATTTATCGTTTCAGTGTGAATACCGATCAGTCCGGCGGGGACTTGTTCGATAATATCCACCAGGACTTCCGGAGCGAAGCTGAACAGCGTCACACCCCTGTTGCCCTGCATGACCCCGACAGTAACGACCTGAAAGAAGCTCGTAAGAAGGCGGACGAGATCATAAACGTTTCGGGGGCCGAGGTTGTAGTCTATGCTCGCACTGACAACCAGGATTATGATAAAGTGTTCGATGCTGATCCGGACCCGACTTATTGGAACCCAGTACCAATGAAGGCGTACTTCAAGCCACAGCCTTTGGAGCTTGAACTAAAGAAGTGGGGTGCTGATTCTGAGAACAAGATGGAGATTGTCTTCAGCCATCATCAACTTTACAGCAGTTTCAATGAGCGGATGTTGAGAGTTGGCGATCTGGTGCGAGTGCCATACAACGCCGCAACTCAGGGTCTTGACCCACAATACTACCGAATAACAAACGCTACTCCGTCCGGAAATTTTCGCTATCACTGGCTATATTTCACTTGTCAAGTGACACTGTTGACGGCCGATATTACGGTTCGTCCGGCTGACGCGGCTCCTATGGTGGAGGAACCGCGTCCAGAGATGGGGGGTTACCGTGAAAGTCTCTGATCAACTGAATGGGCTCAAGAAGAAATTCGAGGTGTCGAACCACAAATTCTTGACGGCTATATGTGACGCTATAGCTGAGAAACTCAAGAATAATGCCCAGATTGAGATGGCTCAAGCTGGGAAGAAGGCCCATGGAAAGACAATCGAAACGACCTTGATCGGCCAGAGTGCCGATTTAGATGTGAATAAAGACATTGAGAAGCGAGTGAAACAGACAATGGACGGTCTGAAAAACCCGGTCGCCCTGACCGAATTGCTGAAGTAATGCCAGGAGGATTGACTTGGCAGTCCACAGTTTCGGTGGAGATCCGGCACAAGGCCCTAACCCGGCTGAACGAGCTTCGTTACCTCACGGAGCGGCGGAGCTGCCTGGTGCCCGGCAGTTATCGCACGTTGAGGGTGGGCGGAACCCGCTTGACGGGTCCAATTTCATGGCCCATCCGTATCACCTCGAAGAATTTTTACAGCCAGGTTTCAGGGCTCTTGATGACGCGATGAAGCAATATTGGTCTGGTATCAGAGTGCCAACCAAGAACTCGTACCGGTTCATGCGGGTGAAGATTGCCGGTGGCGATAAGAGCCTACTGGTATGGGCTGACGATCTCAAGGAGGGGCGGGCTCGTTTGCCATTGGCTGCTCTAGACCGTACTGGGCATGAATTTAATCCTGATAAGTATAGCCCGGCTTATCACGCGATGACTGCTCGATATGTTTCGACACGAGGAAACCTTGCGGCAAAGGTTTATAGGCCAGTCCCGTTCCTGGTTGAGTACACGTTGACAATCTGGGCCGAACACAAGCGAGACGCTGAATATATCCTATATCAGGTGCTGACACGGTTCAACCCGCTGGCAGAGTTCAGAATGTACGATGGAAAATTGGAGGGTAATATCCAGCTTCGCTTTGGTGGCTCTCAGGACGCGAGCGATAAAGAGAGTGGATACGATCAACAGGCAAATATTAGGTATGAGGTGACGATTACGGCCGAGGCTTGGTTGCCGCTGCCGGAAAAGATTGTGCCGACCGTACTAGGTCGAGTTACCGTGCTCAAGGAGAAGGTCGGCGAAATCTTGCTGGCCTCTAAAGGAACCAGCCTTCTCGCTAACAAGTGGGTGGAGCCGGTTCAAGATCCGACTGAAGTTCAATAATTGGGCTGCTGCCCACCAATCGGAGATCTGATGTGGCTAAGAAAGCTCGTTCGGCAATGGTGCGACTGTACAATTGCTCCAAGCAGATGATTCCGCTTCAAGTGCGTGCCCCAGGGTCTGATTTTTTCTCTAACGAGCAGCAGGTCAGGCTTGAACCTGGGAAGGACGTGATGCTTCCTAAGTCGTATCTGCGGACTGATCAGATTGATAATCTGCGGAAGCGGCGAATGATCCAGGTGAACTACGACAGCGAAGCGGTGGTTAAAGGGGAGTGAATTCTTATAGGTCTAACTTCAATTTAACGTTACCGGCGTCCCAAAAGCGTCGGTAACCATTGATAAACATGTTTGATGATTCTGATAGCCTTCCGTCGAATTGTGGCAGTAGCGCACTAAGCTTGTGCTTTTGGCATTGTAGTCTAGATCTAATTTTACCATTCAAATGGTAGAAATATCCAGGTGTTGTGTAGTGTGACTCTATAAAACCGATCTGTTTATAAACGTTGCCAGTTGAATAACGCAGGTCAGCAAAGGTCAATATAGATTTTGGTCGAATGGCTGCAATCGCTGCAGCTAACAGTTTACCGGCTCCACCTCGTACTGTGTAGCCAAGCCGAGTCGCTAATCTCATAATTTCTATTTGGTTTTGACCACAACTGTTAAATGACATCGCTGCTACTGGCCCACTATCATCTACCAGACACCAACACCATTTCGAACTCCGGTGTCCAGATAGATGGTTTGTTTCGAAAAATAATGACGCTTCTTTGTCGCCCATTTCAGCAATAGCCAATTTACGAGCATGCAGTCTGTTGGAGAGGCCGAACCTGTTTGCTATCATTGACTCGACAATTGCACGTTTTAATCGCCATTCAAAATCACAGAATTGGAGAAGTTTAATGCCGGCATGATTGGCCTTTATAAATTTCTCTTGATGCCGTTGCTTTTCTGCTTTAGTCTCTGGTCGATCGTATGAGTGCCAATATATACCATGGTACTCTATACCAAGTTTGCGGTCTGGTAAATAAATGTCGATCTCGTGTGGGCTAATAACAGTTCGATCATTTAAAATTTTGGTTTCCGTGGTTAATCCCGATATAAATTCATGTATCTCACGTTGCCCAGTTGAAGTAGTTGGCGGTGTGCAATGTGGGCAGTGGCTGCCCCGTAAATGGGTGATTGGTAGCTGTGTGAATATACCTGAGCAGTCAGTGCATTGTATCTCTATAGCTGCTGTGGTAACTGTGTACAATGATTTAGAATAATCAAATTTGCCGTCATGAATTTGGTTAGCTTTGGCGAGAAAGTCGGAAATTCGTTGTTGCTGGTCAATTGGGTGGTGGCTTTCCCAATATTTTCTAGACCATTCTGAGATTCTTTTTCGGTAAGTGTCGGTTTGTCGGTGGGCTAGGTGTTTGGCACGTGTCTTTGGGTCCTTCCACAGTCGTTTAGTAGTCGCCGCTATTTTGTCTGCCACTTCTTTGTTGTGCACAGCTAAGCGGTAGTCTGGATTATTATGTAATTCTGCAAATTTCGCTCGATATTCTGGGTTACTATATAATGGGTTTAATTTCGCAGCGGCGTCGATTTCTGGTTTGCGGCAAGTATAACACGACCAGGGGGCTGTAGTACCTTTTCTGAATTTCCAATAATTCTTCAGATTTATAGAAACTTCTTGCTGGCAAGTATAGCATCGTACAAGTAGCGTGATACTTGCTGCTTTAGCAAATATAGGTGGGTAGGAGATGACCTGGGGATCAGTGGCAATAACGATTTTGCGGGTAGGCATAATCTACTTTAAGCAAAAGTAGGATAACTCACGAGGTTAAATACTCATGGCAGTTTACCTAAGTCCTGGGGTATTCCCCCGCGAGATCGACCTCAGCGTTCTTCCTACCGCTGTCGGTCCGTTACGGCCAGCCTTCATTGGCACCGCTAAGAAGGGGCCACTCAACGAAGCCATTCTTATCACTACGGCTCAACAGGCCCTGGACACTTTCGGCGAGCCATTCGCTGAGTCCTACCTGATGTACGCCGTGCTTGCCTACCTCGAAGAGGGGTCGGCATGCTACGTGATGCGGGTGGGCGTGGTCTGCGAGGAGGGTCAACCAGACGAACTGGCTGACATCTGCATCGATAATAGCGGTGCCCGCGGCAAGGGCTGGGGTCGGATCCCACTGTTCACCGGTATCGACTACGGTCGGATCAATCTTCGCGAGGTGGATAGCGACAATCCACTAGTTTTCCACGCGGCCGGTGTGACCGACATCGAATACAACGACGTCGAAGTAAGCACCACCGACGGGGCCACCTCTGCCACTCTGAATATCGTTGGTACCTACACTGGAGACGTTGACGATTCGTTCGTTATGGTCATCACCGGTGCTCCCACGGCTTCTGACGAAGCCAGTGTAGAAGGAGCCACTTTTCAGATTGTCCGAAACTCTGACGGCGAAGTGGTCGCCGAAGGTGCCCTTGACGATTTCGACTTCAATGGAACGAGCCAGGCTATTGATCTAGATAATGGCCTGACCGTTCAGGTTGTGGTGTCCGCTGGCGTCATTGACGAGAACGACACCTTCAGTTTCAAGGTCGCTCCAGATAACCGGAAGTTTACTGTCAGCGTTGAAGGAGCGGCCGGCACCGAGTACACGATGCCATCCACGACCTATTCATCGGTCGAGGATTTCGTGGATGCGGTGAATGATCTGCTCGGTGGCGAAGACTACCTGATGGTCGAGTACACGCTAGAAGACGGCGTGACCACCATCCCACAACTTCGCGCCACTGTGGCCGGTGAACGCATCCAGATCACTGGCACTAGCGGCTGGGCTCTGGAGGTAGGCAGCCAGCTGTACGCCTGGGATATTCCACGCTCATACTTGCTCGGTGTGGATGAAGGTCCGTACGACATTACTAGCCAGAATAGCCGTATCAAGATGAACTTGATCGGGCAGGACACCACTAAAACAGTGGAGTTCAATATTCCGATCGGTCTGGACCAGACTGCCGAAAGTGTGGCTGATTCGATCGATGTAGCTGGTGTTGTTGCCAGCGACACTCTATGGAACTCCTTCGCTCTGACGGTGCCAGGCGGGACGGTTCACGTGGTCGTCGTGACCAGCGTTGACCACCAATTTGACACCTTGAAGCTACTGGCCAATTTCTCGAATCTGAAAACTCTACGATTCGCAGAAGAGCTGAATATTCCATACCCATATCAGCGGGCTTATCGTGGTTTTAAGGATAACCGGCTGACTCTGCCGGCGTCCGGTGAGGTTACCGCGTCCACCCCACTTTCGTGCGAGCAGGAGCCAACCGGTAGTGACTGTGCCTCCGACACAGCTTACTTCCAGAATATCGTTGGTTGGCTGGTGGCTCCGAGCCCAGGCACCTGGGTGGATGGTGTATCCGCTACTCTGGAAGTTTTCACCGAGGGAACCACTCCGGCTGGTCGCTATAAGGTGACCATTAAGAACGCCGCTCGATCGGTGTTGGATGTGGTCGAGGATGTGAGCTTCGATAAGCGGGAAGACCGTTACATCGGCAACCTCATCAATCCGGGCACAAAGTTTGGTGGGGCCAACGGCAACTCTTACGTGCAGTGGGAGGAGCGTCCGGCATTCCTGGAAAACAATGTCAGTCTGGATGATTTCGCTGTTCGGTTCCCGTCACAGTTCACTGAGCGAGAATTCCAAGGGCAAGCGAACGGTATCCCACAAGATCCGGCTTTCTCGTCCGAATTGGACGCAGTGGTGATCGGGAACCCAGCAACCTCGTCTGGTCTATATGCTTTCCAGAACCCAGAAGCTATTGATATTAACCTGCTGTGCACTCCTGGTTTCTCCACCGGTGCGGTGATTGGGACGGCTCTACAGATGTGCGAGAGCCGTGGTGATGTCCTTTACCTCGTTGACCCGCCATTTGGTCTACGCCCACAACAGGCTGTAGACTGGCACAACGGGATGTTGCTCAGTGATCTTAAGTCTGCTATCAATAGCAGCTATGGTGCCCTTTACTGGGGCTGGATTCGGGTCTTCGACCAGTTCAGTAGTGATGAGATTTGGGTTCCACCGTCGGGCCACATTGCCGCGGTGTTCAGCCGCACTGCTCGTGATGCGGAACAGTGGTTTGCTCCGGCCGGCTTGCGGCGAGGCCGCCTATTGACAGCCCTGGCTGTCGAGTACAGCCCGACACAGGGTGAACGCGACCTGCTATACGGCTCTGGGAACGCGGTCAACCCGATCGTGAATTTCCCGCAAGATGGGATTGTCGTTTGGGGCCAGCGGACTATGCAGCGGACTCAATCCGCTCTGGACCGTGTGAGTGTCCGAATGCTTCTCATCCACATCAAGAAGAGTCTGACGCGGCTTCTGCGGAATTACATTTTCGAGCCGAATGATAGTGTGCTGTGGAAGCAGGTATTGGCGACGGTCGAACCATTCTTGGCGGATATCCAGGCTCGCCGTGGTTTGCAGGCGTTCCGGGTGATTTGTGATGCGTCGAACAATACCAATGAGCGGATCGACCGCAACGAATTGTGGGTGTCGGTTTTCCTGAAGCCGACTCGCACGGTTGAGTTCGTGGTTCTGAACCTAGCGGTTCTGCGGACTGGAGCAAGCTTCTCGGCTGAAGAAGTCTTGGCTGCTGGCGGCGTAGTCAACGCTGCTACGGCGGTCTAATAAAAGAGATCTCTAGGAGCGGGAGCCGAGATTTCGGCTCCCATTTTTGTATATGAATTGGATTAACGACCTTTGTGCGTAATGACTTAATTGCTGGTCTGGGGGTACCACCTATGGAGGAACTATGGCGGCCATTGGATATTGTTCCTCGTGATCCGATTCATGAATGGCGGAGACGCTGGGTTGAGGTGCTTGACGGAGGTAGCCTTGTGGAGAGAGTCTTGGAGCCAACTCCGTGGTTAGTCGATCATCCATTCAAAGTTAAGCTACCTTGATTTATCTTTGGTAAGTGGTGGGTCCTTTAGCGTTAGTTTAAATTCCGAGCATATGCAGACAGCATCGAAGTTTCCATATAGTATTTCGCCACTAGACTATATTCAGTGTTCCTTCTGTATAAATCTATGGCGACACACTTAAATTGTTGATACCATATATTGTTAAGTGCTAAACGGGCTTCTTCGAATTCGCGAGCGTTGAACCCACCTTGATTCTCCAACAGTTTCTTGTATTTGTCAAGAATTGGTTTTAGTTTCTTCAACCTCTTTGCTGTTAGTGCCATTGGCTATCTCTTTTTGGTGTGGACAGGTTCCGTACAAGCCTTTTGCCTTGTTACAGTTTGAACAAAGAAGTTGGATTGTATCTGGGTAATTATTCGCGATGATCCAACTGACCAATTTGGCTGATTTTACTACAAGGCGATGCTCGGCTCCGTCGTCGTTTACATGATCAAATTCCAGAAAAGCCCAATGGTTCTCACCGCAGCACTTACACCCATCTCCATAACGAGAGATGGTTTCCTGTCGTCTTTTACGTCTGATGGCTGCTTTGCCTGTGGTTGGTGACGGTGCTTGATGATGTGGGCATATTCCAAATCTTGCTCTTCCACGATTGCATTTAGCACAAAGCAGTTGTAAGTCGCCAGGGAAATTGTGTTTGATAATCCATGTGTACACATGCCTGCCGGTTAACTGCCGATGGACCTTACCATCGTTGTTTATATGGTCGATTTCTATAAATTCTGGGGTCGATTCGCCGCAACATCGACAACCGCCACCATATTTTGCAATAACCAAATTGCGGGCCGCATGCCAGTATTCACGACTTGAGTCTAAATGGTTGCTATGACAGTTATCGCATCTGAATTCGCTCTTGTCTTTCTCCGAACCGCAAAAAGCACAAACCCCATCTGTAATGTGACCGTAGTAACGAGCTAGAGTTGAGGTTGTGGCTCGTTTCTGGCAGTCGGCACAAGTCTTTTGCCCTTGTGCTGGTTGATTTCCGCAGGTAATACATAATCCTAAGATTTGATGAGTTTGCCGACGTTTGGCCTGTTGCTCTCTACTGTCTTCACGGCATTTATCACAATACTCAAAGCCTGGACTTGGAGCCGCTCCGCATTTGCATAGCCCTTCTGATTTTCGAACTTGTCTATTCTGTCTATCCTTATTATTTGTCCTTTTTAGACAACCGTCACATAGCCACTTGTTGGGACCCTTCGGCTGGCGGCAACGAAGGCAAAGATTATGTGTAGTGCAGAATAGCTTACGTCGTGCATATTCAGCACTCCTATTCCGTGGGCCTGGCACGACAGATTACTCACACGAACGGTAGAAGTGGTAACATTTCTACAATACGTTTGATCGGAGGCGACAATTCCAGGCTTCAACATCATGCCGTATGGTGGTGGTTACTCCGCTCAGGGGCCTTCCCATACGTCCGAAACTCGTAGGAAGCATCGTTGGGTCTTCGAGAGTATCGGCCGTGGAGAGAATTCGTTCTCCCAGGCTGAACTCCTCTTTCTGCAAAGTGCATCACGTCCCAGCTTCAAGTTTGAAGAGCCGGAGATGCACCACAACCAGGAAGTAGCCCGCTTCGCTGGTAAGCAGGATTGGGACCCAGTTACGCTCACTTGGTATGATGTCCAACAGGACCCAGATGTGTCCCGCGGCATCTACATGTGGATCGAGACTGTTGTCAACATGCAGTCCATTAAAGTCGCTCACCCGCGACTCTACAAGCGGACTGCTAGCCTGCTGATGATTGACGGGGCCGGTCAGACCAGCGAGTCATGGACGATGCTCGGCACGTGGCCGGCGAACTGTAACTGGCAGGAGCTGGACTACACCTCGACCGACATTCAGACGATCGAAGCCACCATGCGGTATGACCGGGCGGTCCGGAACTGTGTGAGTGCTCCGACACCGCAACCCATCGCTCCGAACTGCCCGCAGATCTAAGCGGGTGTTGCAACTGGCCAAATCTACGGGGGAGGCTTATCGCCTCCCCCGTACCATATATAGGTTACCATGCCAGGATTTTATATCCCATACCAACCCCCGGGCTGCCCAGTCGCCCCTGAGCAGAAAAATCAACCGGCTAACACCGTCGAAACGGCACGGCGGCACCGCTATTTGCTGGAAGTTCTCGAACCATTGGGCAAGCTTGATAATGGTATCCTATTGTTTCTGGAGAAGTGCACGCGCCCAGCTATTGAATATGACAAGATTCTTATCCATTCTAGTCAGACTGAGATTCCGCGCCCAGGCAAGACTCACTGGAAAGAAGTTGAATTCAGTTTCTATGAGAAATTAGATGGCAACAATAATGATAATCTTGAGAGTACCTGTGCTAAGCTCATTTACGAGTGGCACGCCAAGACAATGGTGAACATCACTACTAGTTTACACAATCCGCCGTCGCGATACCTCAAAAATGCTACTCTAAGAATGCTTGACGGTGGTGGTAGTCCTGTCTGGACATATAACATCTACGACTCATGGCCGATGAAAGTGAGCCCGTCAGACTTGTCCTACTCTGATACCGATATCTCAACTATCGCCGTCACTCTGGCCTACGCACGAGCGAAAGAAAGCAGGGGAGGTTGATAATGCCTGGGTTTGTTATTCAAGATTTTGGAGGTGGCCATCGCAAGACGGTCGAGAGCCGCCGCGAATTTTACTATAATTATTTCTGGGAAATCACGAACCTTTTTGAAGATCGGAATGATTGGCAGAATAATTCACCGCTAATCTGCTTGAAAGATTGCAGTCTACCGACTTGGACTGTGAATAAAGAGACGTACCAGGGGTCCAGTCTAGAATACAAGTTCGCCAAGAGCGTCACTTGGGAGGACGTTAAAGTCTCCTGGTATGATTCTATTGGTTTGCTGAGTGTTATGAAAAGGTGGCGTGGTAACGTTTGGAGTCCTGACTGTGGGTTGTCCGACGCTAATCATTATAAGCGTCAGTCTAGCCTCGCCTATTATCTGCCCACCGGCCAATCTGAGAATCGATGGTTGTTGGTAAATTCGTGGCCAAGCCAGATTAGGCATGGTGATCTCACTTACACGTCTAGTGATGTGAAACTGGTTGAAGTGACTATCACCTATGATTGGGCTGTGGAAAATCAGCCACAGTAGATATTACCGTTCAAGGTAATATCCATCTGTTGCTGTGAGGCAAGCTTATGCCAAACGATCACCCGCCGGAAGAGGAATTGGACCTCAACGGCTCCGCTCCACCGGGGAAGCCGCCCACTAAGCCTGGTGCTCAGGCTGATAGTGAGCCGCTGAACCACATCGAAACGGTTGTCCCAGATCTTCGTGAACTGGTCACGCCAGGCCAGACTAATGAAGATTTCGTCAACAGTTTGCTTCATGCTCCGGAAGAAAAGTTGATCCCATGGGAGGAATGCTATCTCCCGTCGCAAGGCCGCTTCTATGGATGGCCTGACGGTCTGGTTCATGTCCGAGCCATGGGTCAGACAGCCGAGAAGGTTCTGGGTACCCAGCGTCTTTCTCAGAGCGGTCAGTCAATCGACTACCTATTCCGAGAATGCGTCAAGTTTCCACTCAATTTCGTTCCGGAAGACCTGTTGCTTGGCGACCGGATTTTCCTGCTGTACTTCCTGCGTGGTATCACTCACGGGAACATGTACGAGTTTGCTATCACCTGTCCGAACCAGAACTGCAATGCGGTTAGTACCCACCAGTATGACTTGAATGAACTTGCTGCGACAATTGTCTCTCCGAAACCGGGCGTGTCAGAGCCGGCTAAGGTGGTGCTACCGTGGCTCACCAAGGCCACCGGCCGGGAGACTTGGGTCAGCGTGCGGTTCTTGCGGGCCGCTGATGCCAATGATATGCTTGCCAAGCGAAAGGCCCGTAAGAAGATGTTCGCTCAGCCGGGCGGCGTTAAGACCCGGCCAAGTCGGATGAGCGATATGCGGGGTGGCGGGGCGAACTCGCGGGCTCAGGCGTCACAGAATCAACAGCTTGACGACACGATCTCCCAGAACCTGGAGAAGATTATCGTCAATATTATGGGGGTTGGCGACATTTTCACCGTCCGTTCGTTCATCGACAAGATGCACGCTCAGGACACAGCCGCGGTCCGCGAATGGCTGCGGGAGAATACTCCGGGTATCGACAACACTGTGACCGTTACCTGCCCTGAGTGCAGTAACGAATTCACAGTTGAGTTGCCGATCACGGAGAGTTTCTTTCGCCCGGCAAAGTCCTGAAGAATTTGACCGCGCATGGCACCAGCTGATGGAGCAACGCTTTCAGCTTAAAGAGTACGGCAATCTCAGTTTGTTCGAACAAGCTCAGATGCCTGCGGAAGAACGGGCGTGGTACATCAGACGGCTTGATAAAGAATACAAGGAGAAGGCAGAGCGAGAAAAGCAACAGATAGGTTCAGTCCGCAAGCCCAGTATGCCGTCTCGACCGTCGATGTCACGTCGCCGCTAATATCACACGAGCCTTGGCACAATAACTGCCAAGGCTCGTATCGTCTACAAAGATAAAGTCAGCTAGGAGGAACTGACCATGGCGTGCCCAGAACTGGCCAACGCATCACCGCGAATTAGTGCCCGTCGCGGGCAAGTCGTAGATCTAAACGTAGACTTCTACAACAGCGGGCAGCCAACTGACCCCTTCGCCATTTACAAAGTTGAGATTTACAAAACGCAGATTCTGCCTCACAATCTCGTTGCCACCATTCCTATTGCAGAGCCGACCTCGGACCTCTATCCGGCTCCATTATGCCGTGATGAGATCGAGGACCCGACCGGAGCTTGCGGTACTGAGCCAGACTCTTCCGGGATCTACAAACCGGGCAAATACCACTTACCTTACCTGGTTCCTGTTGATTCTGTTGTCCCGGACATCTACTTTGATCTCTGGTATTATTTCCCGACCAACCCGGTTGAGAATGGTACTAGTCCGACCGCCGACGAACTCGATGATGAGGCGGTTCAGGCTCAGCTATTGAAGTGTTGTCATCGTTTCTGGGTCTATCCGGAGAACTGGTTCTGCCAGGACGGGTTGCAGACGGTTCGGTTCGGTTTTGAACCTCTCGATAATAGGTTTCACTCGCCTGAGAAGCGGCCAATGGAAGTTGGTATTATTCCGTTGCCGCTATACGATTTCAACTATAATTTGGTGGTTCCTCTGATTCCGTTCTTGCGACCGACTATTACGATTATGACTCAGAACCACGAATTACTCGTGGACAAGGAAGAATGTCGAATCGGTATTCGACAAGGCTCTTATCGCACTCACCCGTGGGTGATTCAGTACGATTTGGACACGACCCGCTTTCTCAAGGGCACTTATTGGTATTTCTTGACTCTGACGCTTCCGGATGGTTCGACGCGGGTCAGTAAGAAATTTATCATCACCATCGCGTGAGGGCAACCATGCCGCAGACACTCGAAGCACCGGTGAGACTATTACGCCTGCGTGAGTTGTGCGACACACTCGAAGGCCGCGAAGGTGTGCTACAGAGTTTCTTTGACCTGTCGCCTGACCTCCTAGCCGTCGTCAGTGTCGATGGGTCTTTCCTGCAAGTCAATCCATCCTGGCAGAAACTACTAGGGTGGACAGAAGAGAGGATGGAGGAGACGCCCTGGTTGCACCTCATCCATCCAGAAGACCAAATGGCTATGAGGGAAGCGATCGACCATTTGGTTACTAACGACCTGAATAGGCTCGTGTGTCGTATTCGCCATGCTGACGGGCACTACCGAGCGGTAGAGTTCTCAGCAACAAAGTGGCGAGGAGGCACTTCCAACTTGATCGGCCGATTGGTACCCGCGACGTGCCTAAGCTGTCCAGAAGCCAGCCCACGACTCACCTGGAGAGCCAATGGCTGCAACGACTGCAAACAAGACCGGACCTAACGGAGACGGCCAGAACGGTTGGGCCGAGTATCGTCGCCTTGTCCTAGCTGAGCTAGAGCGACTAAGTAATCAGGCTGCAACCACACAAGCCCATAGCCAGAGCACCCAAATAACTATGGTGCAGGCCCTTAACGACGCCAAGTCGCATATCCTTGACAAATTTCGGGACACAGTAAGAACTATGGATGATGACTACGAAAGGAAAATCTGTGAAGTAGAGGAAGAAGCGGTCAGAAAGATCAAGGAAGTCGAAATCCGACATGAAAAGCAGATTGGTGAACTTAAGAAGACTATCATCAAGCACGAGAAGGATCTCGAAAAGACCGAAAAGAAATTGGAAAAGACCGACAAGGAACTTACCAGCCTGAAGGCTAAGGCCGTCATGCTTGGAGCTATTGCTGGCTTTGTGGTTGCCGTGGTCGGTGTGGTTGCGTCGATTTTCATTAAAAATTGATTTCAGTCTACTCATCTATCGCGTTCTGTATTTTAACGTAGTTAGGTACTATAATGGTGGCATATGTCCGCACCAGGGTCAAAATACCAGTCAGTCGTAGACAAAGCAAGAAATGGTAGTGGGAAAAGGATTCCAGAGGAGAAGATCAGGGCATGGGTTGAGCGAAACTTCGACCATAAAGAACGTAAAAATGGTGAAGAGATTCTAATCTGCAACCCGTTTGATGGTGACACTTCTTATAAGTTTAATATTAATCCAGCAAAAGCGTCCTGTCATTGCTGGACTGGAAATGAATGGGCAGGTCCGATTAACCCTGCCACCAAAAAACGGAACTGTAGCTTCGTCAAATTCGTCAAACTCTACCGCAAATGTTCTTACGCTGATGCTCTCCGTGAAATTCTTGGTACGTCTGTTGATATCGGGAATTATCTGCGGCCAGAAAATCGGCATAGCACTACAGAGGCTGTCCGAAAGGTTGTTGTGGCCCTCCCAAATGGTACGGAACGGCTAGCTTCAAACCCAGACGACCCGCAGGCCGCCATTATCATCTCGTGGCTCAAAAAACGGGGCTATTCAGTTGATGATATCGACCGTTTTGATATCCATTACCTAGGTATGGATTGTTATTGGCCATACTACGAGTTCGATAGCCTTGTATATTGGCAAAGCCGGAACCGTTTCAATAAGATATATCGATTTCCAGACAAGGTTGTTTACGACCGTAAGGGCGGAATTGCTGGCGAAACTGAGGGGTCTAAAGGCGATTTTCTATATGGTTTTGACGACTGCGAGAGTGCCAGTTATCTCATTATTACTGAGAGCATCTTTGGTCAGTATACCCTGGGGGAGCAGGCCCTGGCCTCTGGCGGAGCCGTGCTTACGCCAGCCCAAATCGCTAAGATACGGATTTTAGGACCGCGGAAAGGTATTATTCTGTCACCGGATAACGATAAAGCTGGGATCAAGAGCGTTATCTCTAACGCCAAACTCCTTGATGGCGAGGGTTACAAACTATATTACAGCCTACCCCCGAAGCTGCCATTCAAGAAGGGTGATGAGACGAAGTACACCAAAGACTGGAATGAGATATTGGAAGAGTTGGGGGTGAGTCGAGAAGAAGTGCGTACTAGACACGATGCTGGTATTATGCCGATTAATGCTAAGAATTTGGCCGCTCTCCACCGACGGACGGGTTAGGATATCCGGCGGCGTCTAGGTTACCCTCTAACCACAACATTACGAACCAATCTTTGAGCAGCTTCACTACTTTGGTGTCACACTCAGGGTCCGCCCACGGAATGTTGAAATATTGGCTTTTCCCATACTCATTCTCGATGGACACTCGCACGCTGCCGCCGAAGTGGTTGAAGTTTATGGTTAGTGAATGTTCATTGCAGAATCCGTCGGGCTGAAATTCCCACTCACCGAACGTTTTGCTACTATTTTTCCAGATGATCCATTCCGGTTTGATGAATTGCGGAATGATAAGCTTCCGGAGGGCTTTTAAAATCGGCATTTCCTTAGCCATGTGGATTACCGTCGTCAGAGTATTGGTTAAGTTCTCTTGAAGTCGGCCGTGGTAAATCGAATAGCCATTTTGCCGATTCTAGACCATTCTTGCTAAGCCGGTAGGCAAGTCTGTGTTTTCCAGTTCTGTGGTCATATTGTTTGACTACCTCTATGTCACCGTTGATGATCATGACGTTTACCATGAACGATATTCCGGCAAAATCGTCATGCTGCTCGGTCAGATCAAACCACTCCGCATGTAGAGTTCCATTGCCGCACCAGATTCCATATTTGCGGGCACGCTCACGGCGATCTTGCAGCCACTTTCGTGACTGGTTTGGCATCACCATTTGGATATGGCGAGTGTCCTGAGTAATGAACCCCATCATCATGAAATAGGCTGTCTTTTCCAGGTCGGAGCCTGGGGTGAAGTTGCACCAGTCGATGACTTCTTTCCAGTCTTCGTGGATGGTCTTCCACCATTTCTTGATTAAGTCGCTGGCTCCATCATGTTTGAGCATTAAGCGGCTAGGTTTTTGGGGCTTGGGCAGGACCACTATAGGTGGAGGTATAGGGGAGGAGGTGGGCTCAGGAACTGCGGCCCGCATTGGAACCATATTAGGGCTCATGGTTGGTCCCAGAAGAATGGCAGACATCCGTGGTTCACTTTGCATTTTCGACACACGGCGTTGAGCGAGCCACACCCTCCGGGCCGGGCGACAATGGCTCGTCGCAGTCCTTGCAGTAATACTGGCGGAAACCGTTAGAACGTAGTTGTCACCGGAAACCGCAAATTTCCCCTTCTTGGGGAGACTTGGACCATAATAGGCTGAGAAACTTGAGCATAATATTCACACTAGGTTGATAGGGACCGGCCGAGAGCTTCCTCGACTTTTTCTGTAAGTTCGTAAATCGGACTTGACTTGGTGACGAGGGTGATATTATGACCGTTGGTGACATCGAACACTTTGTCGAAGGTGAACAGCAGAGCGAACATGCTCTTTCCGCCGTAGTCCTTCTTAGTTTCTAATTCCACGAATACGCCTGGGTTACAATTCGGATCGGCCAGCCGTTCTTCGGGGATTGTCTTGAACCGGAGGTTGGCCTCGTCGGTGATTTCGACCCAACGGAAGTTGCGACACTTATTGGACGTGCCGACGATAGCCGACTGGATACACAGTTCGTCGAACTTCTTTTTCTCGATTGTTCTGTAGCCTTTGCGGCGTTTCTCGCTCATCTTAGACTCGATGAAGCGGCCCGCGACGTATTCTGCGGCGAAGTCCTTCTCCTGAGACTGACCTTTGGTTCCTAGGCGTCCCCAGCGGATAGTGACCTTGAAGGTGTTCTCGTCCATCTGGGCAGCCCAGAACTTGTTGCTGTTGTCGGCGTCATACACCAGGATGGTTTCTTTCTTGAACTTGTCATACCACATTCTGTTGCTCCCCCTGAGTCGGCAGACTGTTGCAGAACGCCTTCGCCTCGTTAACTCCGCCGAGGAGTTTCACGGCATTGGCTACCAATCGGGCCGGTGCGAGGTGGAAAGTGAACTCGCCGGTATTCAAACACCAGCGGCAGATAATAGGTCGCTTGATGTTGGGCATACTACTTCCGGTGTCGTGCTCCGGAGGTCAAATACAGCTACTTTGACATAGTATGCCGAGATAGGACTTGGGCGTTCCCATTATGGATTTCACAATAAGCCGTCCGATACGCGATCGGGCAGTGATCTCGTAGCCACTGGAGCTTCCGGTCAACACTCATGGCATCGAGGATCGTTCGAGCCGACATGATTTTGGCTCGTTCGCCGTCTGACACTTTCTCGGAGACGAGGCCGCATAGTTTGTTGTTACGAGTGCCTAGGTCCACCAAGAGCATCCTGGTATCTTTTGGAATGTAGCGAACGAAGACCAGATCCATTACTATCTCCAGAAGTCGAAGTCGCTGTAGTTTAGTGTCTTGTCGGTGTTCCGCGGCTCTTTATAGAATTCATCGTCGGTTAGTAGAGTTTGCTGGATGATAGTGTAAAAACTCCAGATTACTATATAGCGGTGACTTTTCGGGAAAACTATCAACCAGTGTTTCAGGCAATTGCGGAGCATGATCTGGACTTTCAGATCGGCCACTAATTGAACGTGGACGTTAGCCCCTGGTTTAGTCAGGAAACAGACAGCATTGGAAACCGGTTCTGGAGCCGGGGACACTACCCAGCCGTCTTTAATGAATTTATTCTTGAGATCGTCGCTGTACTCGTCAAAGAAGTCCCAATCGGCACCGGGAGCGTTAGTCCTGTAGTATCTGCTACCCATTGGCCAACATCCCTGCTGGACGCAGAAGTCTACAGCGGCTTTAGTGATCTGGTCGATTCCGCCGTGGAGCATCATACGTTGCACCGTTTCGTTGAACCACCAGTGTAATAGTGGTCTCAAATTTTTAGGTAGTACCAGTAGCGGTTCCATCGCTCGCCGCCATGTAATCTGGGTCCTGAGGTTGCTAACCAAGAGCACTCCGGCCCGACCGCGATGGAAGAAACCGACATGGTTGTAATGGCGACCAGGTTCCCATAACCATCCTGCTTTGCGAAAAGTCTCTGCTAGCTCTTCACTATATTCGGCGAAGAAGTCCCAATCAGAGTCGTATACGTGCCGCTTATAGTATCTGCTACCCATTGGCCAGCAACCCAGTTCGCGGCACATTATTACGGCTTGATGGGTGATGTGGTCGAAGACTCTGTGGAGTAGCATGTACTTAAATCTACAGTGGAGGGGCTATGGGACTGGAACCGAAATCTAAAGCACGTCCGCAGATCAGGCTCACTTTCGAGTTTGGCGGACTTACTGGAAAAGATTACGGCGACCTCTTTCGGAGCTTTGAGTTCCGCGGGATGGTGAATGGTGGTTATATCATTCGGGCTAAGCTATTTGACGCTCACTATAATTTCCTCACCAAATTGATTGAAGAAGGCTATTTTAAAGAGACGCGAACAAAGCCGGTCAAAATCTCTTTCCAGATTCTACAGGGGCCGGATGGCGTCTACCCAGACACTGCCACTCGCACTCAGACCGCTATTCTAGTGTCATTGGACACGGTTGGTGGTCCGCCAGATATTGGTAATCTTGAATTTGTCGCTATTGACCCACCGTCATGGTATCTGAATTGTGGGGATGCAGGCGGCAATTGTTATAAGGGCCGGGTTGATCAGGTCATTCAGAAAGTGGTATCTGATTATGCTCCTGGTATTAGTCTAGAGGTTGGCCGTACTACCGATTCAGAGTTCAATAAGTGGTGGTTACTGCGGCAAGACCCGAAGACTTTCATTTCTAGTATAACAGATTGGTCTGCGGCGGTCACTCAAAAGCAGACACAGTGGATGATCCAGATGGATGGCGCACGACTCATGATTAAAGAACAAGCATCTTTTCCATCAAAACAGAGGGCATTCTATCGTTATTTCACATCTGGAGCGAACGATACCATTCAGGAAATTAGCCTAAAAGCCGATAACGCTCTCAGCATTGTGCAACAGGCTCTGGTGACGGCTGGTAGTGCTGCTATCTCTGGACACTATCTAGATAAGATTACTGATAGTAAACAGAGAAAGGTCTTTACCAAGGATTCGAACACTTCGAACAAACAAATTGCTCGTGTAACCGACAACCAATCCTTTACCAAGCCCGCTGATTCGGTGGGGAATAAAGCAGCGGGCTGGTCGTCGGTTACGGCGATCCCTGAGGTCTATTCGGCGGGAGATCTTGGTATTAACTTCCAAGACTACATCGACGGTCGTGGTCGGGCAATGTGGTTGAATATGACTAACGCCTTACTACGGGCCAAGTTTAAGGTACTCGGTCACGGAGAGTGGTCTTCTACTGAGGGATTGGGCGTTGATACTATTTTCATTAAGTGGACGGCCGGTAAACGTGACGGTGGTGCCGATTTCTGGTGGACGACTGGAAACTGGTTAGTTTATGGATTCCACCACACGGTTACGTTGCGGGAGTGGCTTACTGATTTGTATTGCTCGCGGTTTGATTTTAATGCGGAAGCAAGAAAGGTGGGAGGGGGGACTAGCGGCTGACGATTTTTGTGGTCCTCGGATGTATTAACTAGGTTATATATACCCTGCCACAATCATTTAGAGGAGTATACATGAACACCGACTTTACTCTGGTGAATCTGATTAGGCGAGTTAACATTCAACCGCCGCCCAAACAAAACGTACCAGATGCGCCACCGATGGTCAAGTATCCGTATTACAATGCTGATCTTAATGAGATGATTAGTGATGAAGTTGAGGATGATATTGTAACTGGTGTGCTCCGTATGGAGTACAACGATCTTCAACTTCTTAATGATGATATTAAGACAAAGCGGGCTTTAAACCCAGCTTATGCTCGTACTAGGGAATTTACCCTAAGATGTAAGGCCGGTATCTGGCGAGCCAACCAACTCAAGCAGGCCGGAAAATTCGGCCCTGCTCCTAGCTTTGTCGAGGCTGCGGCATGGTTTATGGGTGGTTGGCTCCTTGCCGATGAATTCTGGGATAGGCAAGGGTTATGAACACACATCCTGTCTTGCTTGTGGCTTCATAGCATTTCTGTTTATTCTTTTCCCGCAGTCTGCACAGTAACCCACGATTGTAAACGGACGTTCGAACCGATGGTGGGTTATATTTAGAGGGCAAAGGTAAATAAGCTTATTATGCTGGCGGTCAGGAGAGCAATATGCCGGTTGACCAAAATATTTATGCTCTCTCGATCCAACTAGCTCTCGAAGCTCAGTCGGCGTTTGACACTCTTGACGATTTTGGTCAGAAGGTGACCGATCTCGAAGAGGAAGTGTCATCCGCCGCTCAGAAAGCTATCCAGAATCTGGGTCAGATTGCCGAACAAGCTTCTCAACATTTGAGTGGCATCGGGAAGCTACTGACCGACATCGACGCTAGGACCCTCAAGGTTGAGACTAACCTTGGCGGGGCATCAAAAGAACTCAAGGATCAGTTCAACACAGGAGAAGATCGTCTAGAGGACCTTGAAGAGGAATTGAAATTACGGGAGAAAACGTTCAAGCTACAAGAAGACCTGGGTAAAGAACTCCAGACTCACTTAGATCTGAACACTGAGTTCCTGGCCCTCACTAATAAGGTAATTGGTGCAGTTAAGCAGAAGAATGCTGGCCACCAGGAGCAAAATGGGCTGCTCCGGAATGACGTTGACTTGGGTGAAGCGTTCAACAAGACCGTTGGTAACACTACTAATAAAGTAAATGATCTTAATAAAGAGGCTGGTAAATTTGCTATTTCCTGGCGCACTGTTTGGGGATGGGTCAAGAAGGTTGATGAGGATACCGAGAAGTTTATCACCACGAATTTCAGATATTACGGATCCCAGCAACAATTAGTTCAAGGTGCCCGTGAATTGGCGATAGCTAACGGTATCGCGTACGAGAACGCTGTCGAAGCCTATGCCGTAATGGGCAATTTGAAAGTACCACGCGAGGAATTAGACAAGTACGCTAAGGTTGTATCTCAGGTCAATCGGATAACTGGCGTTGGTATCCAAGTAGCTGGCGAGTATGTTAATCGGCTGCGGTCTGCTGGATTGAGCTTGGCCGGCGCAGAGAGGAACCTGTCGAATATTGGTGAGGCAATGCGGAAGTTCGGGTTGAATACCCGCGATGTTAACGCCCTCATGAATCAAAGCGCTGGAAATGCCAAGAATGTGTCTCGTATTTTCTCTCGGACCGGTGATGAATTACAGAAATGGGAGAAATCACGAATGGTGTTGGCGGGCTTTGCCCGCGAAGCTGGACATTCTGCTGACGAATTGGCCGGATTTGAAAATTGGATTCTCAACGACGTGGCGGCACTGGAGGTATTTACGTCCACTGTCAATGTTGGTGAACAGACCGTCGATGGTTTTCGGGTGGCCTTGCTCCGTCAGGGTATTCAGGCTGAGCAGACAATGGCGGCTCTCGAAGCTCGCCAACGAAACGGCGAGAATATAGCGGCCGAAATGCTCGGCACCCAAAATACACTCATTAACACCTATTTTGGCGGGAGTCGGGCAGCGTACGAAGCCGCTCGTGCTCAAGGCCGATTGGCCATGCAGAACAATCTTACCGGCCAGAGTATAGAAGACGTCAACCGGCTCACCGAGATCTACACCAATACTCTAGATAACCAGATGGCGGAGGCAAATAACACTTTCACCGCTCAGATGCGAATTTTGTGGAGTACAATCACAGCCGCTAGCATGTCGGTGATGCAGTTCATTGCTGACGCTTTGCTGCCACTAGTCAAAGCTCTGAATTGGTTACTATCCGAGATCGCCACTGTTGTTGGCTGGGTTGCCGATTTTGTTCGTTGGATGGAAGAGATTCCGGTTCTTGGAAAGGCAGTGACCTTCATCAAGTGGACCGTCGGTGTTCTTGGGGCCTTGGGTTTGGCGTTCATTTTTGCTAGTGGAGCTATAGCTTCTTTCAGTGCCGTACTCGGCGGTTTCGGCGGTCTAATGGTTCGAATGACCGCAGGCGTTCAAGCTTTCGCCAATATCATCTTGACTTTGGTTAGTGCTTTAGGCAAGGCTATTGTTATCGTCCTAACCAGCATTGGCCAAGGTCTGCAGATGCTTGGTAATTTAATTAAAGGGGTCATTGTCCCGCTACTGGCTCTTGGTGCCGCTTTTCTTATGACAGGCATCGGAGCATACTTTTTCGCTATGGGTGTGCAAGTCATTGCAGAAATGGGTTGGGCTGCCATTCCAGCCATTTTTGGAATGATAGCGGCTATTGCGATTCTCGGTGGTGCATTGGTCTTTATAGCCACCTTTGTTCAAGGGCCGATCGCTCTTGGGCTTGTGGTTCTAGGTACCACTTTCCTGATGATTGGGTTGGCAGCCTATTTGGCCGGGCAAGGTCTATCGGCTGTTGGTGATGGTCTGCAAAAGATCGCAGAAGTAGCTTCGGTAAAACTGTTATTGTTCATCGGTGGATTGGCACTGGCTGTTGGTACTCTCGGCCTAGTCAGTGTTGTAGCCGCTCCTGGACTACTGTTCCTAGGTCTGGCTCTTGGGGTGCTCGGTACGGCTCTCAGACTAATTACTGGACCAATGCAAGCATTCGCCAGTTTCACTACTGAATTCGGTGTGGTAGTTGAGAAAATCGGAACAGCAATCACGACCATCGTCGGAGTCTTGGTGAATGGTATCAGGGAGCTGGCAGCAGCTGCCCCATCATTATCATTAGCAGCTGGTGCTCTGTTAAATGGTGGCATCTTGCTTCTGCCGGCGGCGGTTTCTCTATTGGCCGCTGCTACTCTGTTAGCACCGGGTGCTTGGCTATTGGCTGCCGCCGCATCTAATATTATGGCTGGTGGTACCGATCTAAATCAGGGGGCTCCTTTACTTTTAAGTGGGGCTTCTGCCCTCCAAGCTGGTGTTGATGCTCTGCGAGAAGTGAATGGCCTGTTTAGATCCGTTACTCTTCTTCTGCCGGGTGCCACTCTCCTACAGACCCTTGGTATTAGTATTGCAATTGGGGGTGCTGCTCTGGCCGCCGGTGCTGCTGCTCTGCTTGTGGGTGCTGAGAATTTGGCTAAGGCCGCCCCGCTACTTGAACTAGCATCACCATCATTACTGAAAGCTGTGACGTCTCTGCTGGTGATTGCTGGATCGTTATCGACGGCTGCTTTCGCATTGATGGCCGGTTCCGTTCCTCTAGTCACAGCGTCATTGGCGATTTTCGTTGCTGGTCTTGCCCTCAGCAGCGGTGCTATTTTCCTGGTTAGCGGCCTACAGATCATGCTGGCTATTCCAGATCTAATGCGGCAGGTGTCAGCTGGGGTGGTTAGTGGTGTGGCTTCCCTCACGGCCGGCATGCTGCTATTAGCGGCTGTTGCACCGGTTATAGCTTCCACTGGTGTGGTGATAATGGCTGGTGGGGCCGCATTGTTTGTGGGGATGTGGTTACTGTCTGCTGCCGCGGTCCAAACTCTAGTTGTTGGTGCGTTGATTGGTGTTGGCGGGACTGCTATGCTGGCTGGTGTTCAACAGGTTCTTCAGGCCGCTGAATTGATGCAACAGATTGGTTGGAACTTCGTGAGAAGTGCGATTAGACTATCTGCTGCTACAAGCATACTGTTTATTGTAGCCGCTGGGATCTTGATAGTTGGAGCCGGCTTGGTTGCTGCGGCAGTTGTTATTGGTTCAGCTGCTCTGTCACTCTTGTTTAATTCGTATTTGCTGATAATTGGGGCTGGTACGCTATCGGCTGCTGCGATTGTTCTGTTTGGGGCTGCGTCGATGAGTCTGACCGCTGCGGTCTCGCTGTCACTAGCAATCAGTATTTTGTCTAGTGCTGCTGCTGAGATGCGGTCGATTATTGAACCGCTGGCGCGTGGCGGTCGCGATTTGACTATTGTGGCCGGCATACTTTCTGAGAGCAGCTATAAATTAGCTGACGCTTCTGTGCTTCTGTTACCGGCGTCTGCCCGAACTAGTCGGGCATTACGTGAATTGTCAGGTAGTTTTGATAAATTCAAAGGTTCGGCTGATGCTGTTCATAAAGTTGGTACTGGTTTAGAGAGTATGGCTGTCGCTTTCCGCATACTTAACTCGGCTCCGGCTGATGGATTCTTGCGGGCAGCAGATGCGACTAAGAAATCGCTACCAGTTCTAGAAGAGGTCGGTGATCAACTTGTGGTGGCTGCTGGTAAGTTAACGGCTGGAGTTGATGCTTTTCAACGTCCTGCGGAGCGGCTAAACGCGATCCTACGCGATCTTACTAGCACTATTACGGCATTTGGTGAAGGGTTGAACTTGAGTGACGATGTTGGTCGTCTCGCTGGTATGCTTGAAAATTATGCTAATCTCTTGGAGAATGCGTCATACCGGATTGAAACGGCAGTGACCACTAAGGCGATGCCTGCGATTAGGGCTGCGGAACAAGCTGGGATCGAAGAAACGATACGATCGGAAGCTATCAATACTGTTCAGATTATGGATAAGACTGATGGTGAGGCACGCGATTCTCAGGATGAGATGTCCAAACAGCTGATCAAACTGAATGAGACAATGGTGGTGGTCAAAGACACTTTGGTAGAAATAGCGTCGGGTGGTAATGGGGAACTATCTGAGATCGTCGCCATTTTGCAGGCTTATTTGCCTGGGATTAATAAGGGTGACACGGGTCTGGGTAGCGAACTAAATTCGTGGGCTAGATAACCATGCCAGCACAAATAACCGAATTTGATAAGGGCCTTGCCTCTGCAGTCCTTATGCAGTTTAATAATGGTCCTAGGATTGCTTTCCAGTTCCCACCCAAGATCACTAGCGATAGTCGCAAAGGTGAGTGGAGAGAGGATAACCTACCAGGCACGGAGCCGGTGGCAGTCTATGAGAAATCAGGCCCACGTGAGATTAGTCTTACTTGGACCTATATCGTCGATGGGAGTAAAGAATGGACAACGGACAAGGTGGCGGAACAGGTTAAACTCATGCGTGGGTATTTTGCTCGCACTCGTGACACAAACGTTCAAGGTCAGCGTAACTTAGTTGTCCTATTCAAAATGTGGAATTTCGGCGGCACCAATCCCATGTCGTGCCGTATCAAGAATGTTGATGTGAAGCATTCTGATACGATTGTGACTCACTGCACCAATGGTGACAGGAATTACGATAAAGCATATCCACTACGCACGGACATTACGATCGAACTGCGGTTATGGACCAAGGGTAATGCGGTACAGACTCAGGATTTGAATATCCTGAGGCCACAAGAAGAAGCAAGTTGGTATTAAAGGGGTAGGCTATGGATCTCGATACATTCTCTAGATTCAAGAAGACCGATCCAACTATTGTTGATGGTAAGGAGACGTACGGCCGTTGGGTGAGTTTTTCCTTTCTCAAAGAGCGACCTAATGAAGAAAATATCGGGGTTTTTAGAGTCACGAGCGCCCTAGAAGGCCGTCCTGACTTGATCTCTAACCAGGTCTATAGCACGCCACTTCTAGACTGGGTGTTGATTGCTTTCAATAAGGTGCGTGACCCTTTGAATTGGCCACGGACTGGCGATGTAATTGAATACCCGTTGGATGTTATTGTGTTACCTGAGTTGCTTTGAGACGAGCCTCATGGTGCTGATTTCTTCAGAAGAGGTCTCTTGTGGCCGATAACCTAAATGTTGTTTGGGAAAAATTTTTCGGACATCGTACCAGGACTCTCTGGGAACGGTTCCCCGGTCATTTCCGTGCCTTGGTTGTCGAAACCAACGACCCATTGAATATGATGCGTGTTCGGTTTAAATGCCCGGATATGCATGATTTCGACTTGGAACCAGAGAACTGCCCATGGGCGGTGCCAGCTTTTGACCTAGGCGGGCAACGGGCCGGTCGTTTCTCCCATCCATGTATCGGCGATTGGGTGTGGATAACCTTCGAGAAGCAGCACCCTTACGGCCCTATTTGGACAGGCTTTGCCACTCCTACACGCCGTAAATATTACACTTATCCTCAAATTTTCCAGAAGACACCACTCTCGGTCAATGAAGATGGTAAACCGGCCGATCGCCCTAATGACTACGATGAGGAGTATCTGCCAAAAGACGGCCGACCGATGGCCCATGGTTGGCAGGACCGCTATGGTAACCTAGATATTTCCTCATCTGTTGGCTTTTTTCCCGAAGAGCATAAGACACCGCCACCGCCATCTGACCACGACGCTGTACAAAGGTCTAAGTTCGAACAAAAGCAATCTGCTCCGGAAGTAAATGGCCCAGATAAGAAGTACATGGCCCGTGTGACCAAATACGGCTCCATGTTTATCATGTCAGATCAAGGCTATTATTGGCAGAAGGGGGAGGATAGCGAACTCGGCGAGTTCAAAGGCTCGTTCAAAGAGGACGAGCAATATGAGATTAAACGGTCAAAATACCTGCAAAAAGTGCTCAACGAGGGTGAACCAACGGGTGATCACCGCCGTATCTCCATTATGAACCGATATGGTTCCAAATTTGAGATGCGGGATACTGGCTGGGCACAGCAAGGTCCAATTCAATCTAAATCCAGAAACGGTGAATACGGCCCGAGTCGTATCCTGTCTGAAGAGTCTAAAAACGATTTTCGTTGGATTAAGCTTCGCACCAAGGGCGGGATGCTTTTCCAAGCATATGATAAGGGTTTTAACCCTGAGGAAGATCAATTCGTACAGCGGAAAATCGCCGAAGAGACTGGGCCGAGGTCTGAGAATGAAGACAAATACTGGAAAGACAAAGACGCTCGCTGGATACGAATTGTTACGCGACATGGCTTCAAGTTCGTGCTCGATGACCGAGGTTCAGATGATAAGCGGGCTGATAAAAGAAGTAACCCACACGGTAATGGCGGTCTTATTAAGGGTCGGCGGGAGCCATCTGTAAAAGCCGTTCCCCGCAGTGGTAGAGGTAGGGGATTTTTCTGGGAATTCAACGAGAACGACAAGGCTAATCACACTATGTGGGGCACACCGATGGGCCTCACTATGGAGATGAATGACCGCTATCAATATATGCTTTTGTCAGCTTCGCTCGGCAAGAAGTGGGTCCGCAAATGGGAGGGAATCAAGGAGAATGAATTCATTGGCAAGCCCGGGATGATAAGGAACCCAGAAAAGACTTCGCATCATTTGAAGTTGGATCATGACAACGAGTATATCAGGCTGAAGACTCGTGGGGGTGGTGGTCCACGTCCAATGATGCCAGTCGAAAGGTCTGGGTCGAAGTTCCAGCAGGGTGTTGAAATGCGGGATGGCCGTTCCGGTGACGGTCCATGGACTGAGATCGTTGATTCTCAGCATCGAGGGATGTGGTGGAGTAAACAAGAAAAACTTGGAATCTGGCGTGCTCGCAAAGGCAAAAAGATGTTTATGTGGATGGATGAGAAAAATCGTCACATCGTCATTTATAACAATGATGGTGAAATTACCATTTTCGCCAAGACTAATGTGAACATTGTCGCTAAGAAGAATGTGAAAATCTCTTCTAGTGGCACTATTGATATGCACGCTCAACAAGCTATTCGAATGGAGGCTGGTGGCACCAGACTCACTATCAATGGGGGTGGGGTCCGGACCAACAAGACCTATTTCGGTCGCCGCATCATAGCCCAAGTTTGCACCCACAAGGTGGTGGGTATTGGGGCCGGGACCGGTGCCGGCATGGTTAAGATTGGTAAGAAAAGTGTTCCGGTGCGATTTGAGGTCAACGTCCGTGTCAAAGGCCGCACAACAAGTGGTTGCGAGCGGCCGGGTGGTATTCGTGTTGGTAGGACTGATCCGCCGGATTTACCAAAGAAGCTGGAGCCGATGGACCGCGGCCAAATTTACAATGGGCCATTTGAGGAGTGTCCACGGTCAGAAATTGAGCACCCAACCAGTTAGGAGATAATTAGTGATCATTAATTTCCCAACCGGTCTATACCGTGATGTTCTGCCTGTGAGTCCGCAGGACAAGGGAAATGTTACGTTCACGATCTCCAACACGACCCCTCCTCGCACCAATCTCATATTCCCAAAGATTCCGGCTGGGTTGGTGGATCGTGGCCGTGACAAGCCTAAGCCAACCACCCCTCTAGAGAACCGCAAATATCTCGGCGATCTGATATTCAGTGTTTCTAGCTCGCGGCGGCGGGTTGTGGGCAATAGCTCCAAACAATTTGAGATCGGACAGGTACTGGAATTCGAGGGTTCTGGTGTTCAAACGGTAGAGCCAATGCTGGTCAGCCAGGTCACGGAGATCCAGCACAACAATAATGTCTTTGACTATGACGCCCTGGGGGTGACTGAGGATGAACAAGCGGCGATCGCTGAGGCATCTCTCAAGACACACTCTGACCTTACTGACCAGTTGAACAAGCTGAAACAGCAACGGTCTGACGCTGAGATCGATGTGAACACTCAGCAGAAACTCATCAACGAGACGAATCGAACCATTAAGGCTTTGGAGGTAATTGCCAAGTCCTCGAAGGATGTGGTAGATCTTATTAACAAGCTAAAGAAGAAGCGGGCTGAAGCAATTGCTACTCGTGATAAGGCAATTGAAGCTGCTAACCAGTACGCTGCTGACGCCGAGGCGGTCCTAGTCCAGCTGCGGGCAGTTGCGGCAGTGCTAAAGTAATGTGATGGGAAACCAAACCATGGCTAAAAATAAAGCTACGTTTTTCGGGTTCACCCCCCCATTTATTGGGGGTCCGCAGAACATCCTATCTCGGCAGGAGGATGATCGGCTCATCAAGAACGATATCCTACAACTGCTTCGGACAGTACCGGGCGAGCGGGTGATGCGACCATTGTACGGCGCACCTTTACGGTCATTCGTTTTCGAACAGGCTACGTCCGCGGATATCGACGTCCTGCGTAGTCAGATTGCTGATGTGATTACGGAGACCGACCAGCGTGTGACCGTTGAAGAGGTGGCTGTCGAACGGAACGACGACCGCAATGGTCTAAGCATCAAAATCGTGGTACGACTCAAAAAGGACCCCAAGAAAGTCCTAACTGTAGAGCATTTCTTGGCGGGGAGGACATAATGGCCGACAGCCGTGCAACATTATTCGACCTGCCAAACACTCCAGATGAGTTTGGTGTAGTATTACCGCCACCGAACCTGCGACGGTTGGACTTTTCCGGGTTGGACTTCACTACCGCTAGGCGTGCAGGTATCGAGTATATCAAGACTTATTTCCCTGATGATTTCAATGACTTCATCGCCTCCAACGGTATGATGATGCTCCTTGAAATTTTCTCATCGGGCGTCGGTAAACTGTCGTTGCGTGCCGACATTTTGGCCGACGAGAGCACCCTGCCAACGGCCAAAACTGAAGAAGCGGTGGTTAACCACCTTGCTCTCATCAATCAACGGATCAAGCGACAGACCCCGGCTGTTGTCGATATTGAAATCAGTGTTGACCAGCCCACTTTCACTGACATTGAAATTGAACCAGGTACCAGCTTCACTGTTAACGGTCCTGACGGTTCTTCGATTATTTATGAGGTTTACCGAGCACCGGGCGATTGGCTAAGTAAGGTAATCATTCCAGCCGGCAAGCGTGGTGTGATCGCTTATGGTCTGGAAGGGGTGTTTGCTAGCCCAGTCACGGTGACCAGTGCTGGTGGTAGCAACCAGACCTATACTGTCCAAGATGCTAACATCCTAGAATCGCCGATTTTCGTGAATATTACGGTCGGTAATATCACTGAGGAATGGAAGGTAATCACTGAGCCGATCGAGCGGTACGGATCAACTGATAAAGTGGTGGAGATCATTTTTATTGAAGATAAGGTGAGATTCAGGTTTGGTGATGATGTGACCGGACAGGCTCCAGTGTCCGGCTCTTCGATTCAATTCAGATATCGGGTCGGTGGTGGTATCCGTGGCCGAATTGGGGTTGGCCAGATTGACACGACCCGGCAGGTGACACCATTGCCTCCGGCTAATGCTGCGACTTCGGTGCGATTCCGGAACGTTTCACCGTCGTCGGGCGGTACCGATCGTGAGAGTTTGGACGCGGCCAAAAAACGGGCTCCGCGGGATTTCGCTCTGCAGCGGTCGATCGTCACCGCCGAGGACTACGCTCAGGCGTCGTCAAGTTTCAGTCATCCAGTTTTCGGAGCGATCTCCAAATCACTAGCTACGATTCGTACCAGCCGGAACGCCAATCAGGTCGAGATTTATGCTCTGGCTGAAGGGCCTGATGGTCTGCCGGTGGCTCCGAACGCTGGGTTGAAAGCTGGTCTGGTGACTTACTTTAACGATTTGAACGTACTAACAGACCATGTGGTGGTTTTAGATGGGGCGATTCGGCCGGTTGATGTGGAGATGACGGTTATCGTCAATCGCAACGTTGACGCCTCAGTGGTGAAAGAACGGGTAGAGACGGCTATTACTAGCTATTTCGATATCACTAAGTGGGAGATGGGTCTGCCATTCTATTTATCGAACTTCATTGAAACGATTAAGCGGATTGATGGCATCGCTTATGTCGATGTTTTCCAGCCGGCTGGGAATATCCTACCGACGGGCAAGCCAGCGGATTCGACGGACACGTCTGGTGTTGGCTTCAACGAACTGATCGTAATGGGGTCACGTAAGGTGACCTACTATTACGAGAAGAATCCACCGCCGGGTGGTATCAAGTCAGGCCGGTAAGGGGTTAGTTATGTGGGTGGATAAGGTTTGGGGGAGGACCAAAGAACTTGTCAATAGTTCGTTTTACTCTCGCCACGAGTTGGAGATCGTGGCGGGGGGATATTGTTCGTTACATTTTCATTGCCATAGAGCTAACAGATTTATAATCACATCTGGATTAGTGGAAATTGTTGAATTTTTCGGACCATTCGTAGTTCGGACACATTTGGGTCCTGAAAATACTTATGACGTAGCCTCGCTAGTGCCGCACATGTTCATTGTGCATAAGTCTGGGGTCATGTTCGAGGAATATTTCTCAGACCGTGGCGGACAGGTGCGGCAGGACGATATCGTTCGACTAGTGGAAGGCGGTAAACTAGATATTTCCAAGTTAGGTGAGCTACCGGAATGCCTGCTCAACGGAATGACATCTCTCCCGATCTTAAAGGCCAAGTGGTCGTCCTATGGACGTTAGTATACCACCAGGATGCTGATTGTGTCTACCCTTTTTTCAGTTGGGATCAGGTTTTGCGTGGGATTGAAGGCTCTATCCGCACTTATGCGGATGATGATGATCCCAAGACGGACGCTTTCATTCAGTGTCTGATGGAGAATCTTAAAGACGCCGGTGAACGGTGCGTGATCCCAATCTGTTTAAACATGTCGAGCGGTAGAGAATTCATAATTACGGTGTATCGCTGGGAGATAGATGCAAGTACGCCTCTGTTCCGCGTATTGAGTAAATGTTATGAACAGGTAGACCAGACCACCAAGATCGATATTATGGCGCTTCTCTCAAATCCGAGGTGACTGATGGCTGACGCAACATCGGACCGGATCATCGTGGCTCTAGACGTTCCTGATGTGTCTAGTGCTTTGCTTGTAATTGAGCAAACTCACGAATATGTTGGGTGGTATAAGGTTGGATTGGAACTGATTGCCAGTCAGGAAGCAGCTAGGGTGATCGGATGGATCAAGCGGTTCGGCGGGAAGGTTTTCTACGACATCAAACTTAATGATATCCCAACCACTGTAGAACGGGCCGTTCGTGCGTCTCGTGGCCTTTCCGTTGACCTCATTAATATCCACGCCACGGCGGGCGTCGAGGCGATGCGGAAGGCCAAGGAAGCCGCAGGAGAGGCCACGACGGTGGCAGCGGTGACGGTGCTTACGTCAATGGACGCTAACGATCTTCTGGACCTGGGCTTTCACATGCCAGAAGAATGTACTGACGCTGATCGGGTAGGTGCTCAAGTCTGTAAGCTAGCTCAGCGGGTTTACGAGGCTGGTCTCACTCACCTGATCTGTTCACCGAAAGATTTGGATTACCTCAAGCGTGAGCATCTAGTCGGGGAGCCGTGGGGAAAGTTCAAGACAGTGACACCGGGAATCCGTCCAGCGTGGGCGGCAGCGAACGACCAAAAACGGGTGATGACCCCGGCTGAGGCGATGGCGGCGGGAGCGAATATGATCGTGGTGGGTCGGCCGATTACCAATCCGCCTGATGGGTACACGCGGGAGTCCGCCGCAAAGGCGGTTTACGATGAGGTTTATTCGTTTCCGTCTTCTGGTTCATAATTTGGGTTGGCATTGAGAGGACCGATCAGTCGGCGTGAGAACTCCCGTAGTATGTCTGCTAAAAGCACTGCAACATCATACTGGTGGCCTCGCATGAATACGATTGGCCGTTTCTCTTCCGGGTGAATCGCGATAGCTATTGCTGTTTCGACGCCATCCTGTTCACAGGCTTGACCAAATCCATCGGTCAGTCTCTCGAATCGAGCGTCAAAACTGTCTTGGCGAAGGTTGGGAGCACCTTCGCCAGCCCTGTTTTGGGCCACCACTGGAGTATCAACTGTGGTGGCCACATCTGGTACGGTCTGCTTGTCTGGGAGTGCGGGCTTGTCAGTCATCGAAACTCCTTGTATTGACACCCGCATGAAGAGGTCACAAGTGGACGACAACCGGGTGCTCGACGTCTGGTCCTGGTGCTCAGAAGCCTATCTACGGCAGGGCCGTAGACTGAGCCTCCCGGCAGGCACGAACCCGGCTAAGACTTACCAGTGGCGGTATGCGACGGCTATTGCCAAGAAGTTTGATGAGTGGGATCTGCCGGACGAAGCGGCGAAAAAGTTCATCGACATCGCCGTACGGGTAGCGAAAGAAAAGGGACTACTTAACAAGGGGCTCGCAGTATTGCACCAACATAATATGTTGGATCTGTGCTACGAGAAACTACAAGAAGAGTCCAACAACAACACGCGAACCCTTGATTCTCTCCGGTACATCAAGTCCTGGCTCAGCAAGAAACTTGGCGATGATGACGCTGTTGAAGTGCTATCTGGTCGGGTAAATCCAGACGGATTTTGCAACCTGACCATGTGGTTTCAAGCGTCCCGTATCACACCGCTCTATCTCGCACTGTCGCGGTCCTGTTCCAAAGTCCTAGCCCGACTCAATCGCGACTACCCAGACGAACGGGGCCTGTTACCCAGACAGACCGAATTATATATCCTGCGGCAGGAATTCTTGAAGGACCAGGGAAACCTGAACCAAGCCCGAGACATCTTCGAACAAGATTGGAGAGAACCGTGTC
>JACCDR011950009.1_pt1 | contig 45805 bp, 36 predicted proteins | sample 7446431 | NCBI WGS metagenome assembly JACCDR01 (sample SAMN15323443, study PRJNA562643) | freshwater metagenome | isolation source: river surface water | place: USA:Blue River Watershed | collected 2017-08-17 | reverse complement strand
CGGCCATGCCTTCCAGGTCGGCTTCTTCGTCGGCAGCGCCGGGCAGGTCCAGCAGGTCGGCCAGCGGAAAGTCGCGCACCTGGCCAAAACGCAGCGCCTCGGCACCCACGGGGTCGAGCCGGCGCAGGCGGTCCAGGCCACAGGCTTCGTCACCCGCCACCCACAGCCAATCACCGGTGAATGCAGCACCCGACAGGTTGGTTTGCACCAGCGAGCCGGGGGCAAATTCCAGCCGCACGGCGTTGGCGGTTCGGGCGTTGGGCATGGTGTTTCTCCAAAAGTGACAACCCCCAGTGTGCCGCCGAAGCCGGCCGCTGGGCACAGCGCTTCTGGGATTGAGGTCTGTCAGAACTGGCCGGGGCTGCAGCCGCAACGGCGCGGCCGGTCAGGGCGGCCGTTTCACAAACAGCGAGTCCCAACCCGCCCGGGGGCTCATGTCATGCAGATGCCAGGCTGTGGGGTCAAAAGGCCGCGCCGTGGCTCCATAGTGCGGGCCCTTGGGGTGGCCACTGCTCTGGCTTTCGCTGTCGGGGATGCGGCCGCGGTCTTCAGTCACGTCAGACAGCAGCTTGAAGTCGATGGGGTCGCGGTCCCAGGGGCGTGCGCCGGCGGCCAGGGTCAACTCGGCTTCCAGCCGCTCGGCGGGCAACCACTGCAGGCGCGGCGGCAGGTAAGGCGTGGCGGCGGGCACGATGTGTGCCGCACCCGTGGTGTAGCGGGCGGTGGCGGGCACGGCAGCGCCATGGCGGTCTTGCGCCAAGTTGCCCTGCAGGTGCAGTTCCACGCTGCCGTGGCCGCCCAGCGAAAACAGCGCCGTGCCGGCCACGGTGTCAGGGCCGTGGCGCAGCGCATTGGCCACCAGCGTGACCTTGCCGGTTTCTGGCTCGTGGCCGGCCCATTCGTGCGCCACCAGGTTGTAGTGCACGGCTTTGGCGCCGGGGTTGTAAATCAGGTTGTTGACCATGGCTGCGTGCACGCCACCCTTGAACAGCGCGTTGCGTTCGCGGTTGCTGGCGTACACGTTGCCCAGCAGCAGCACCGTGCTGACGTTGTCGTGCACCAGCGTGCCTTTGGAATGTTCGCCCTTTTTGTGCACCGCATGGCCCAGGCCTTCATAGATGAGGTTGTGGCTGTAGGTGATGTCGTGCGACGTGCCCCGGCGCCAGGCGGCAGCATCGACGCCATTGAAGCGCGGGCCGCCAATGGACAAGTTTTCGTCGGTGGCCCAGGAAAAGCTGCAGTGGTCCACGATCACCTGGTGCGCACCACCGCCAGTGGAAATGCCATCGTGTTCGTTACCGCTGCGCGGGGGCCGCCCATAGGCGCCGGGGCGGAACATCAGGTGCTGCACGATGACGTCGTGCGTGTTGATGTTCAGCTCGCCCTTGATAAGGGTGATGCCAGGGCTGGGCGCGGTTTGCCCGGCCAGCGTGATGAAGGGGTTGCGGATGGCCAGCGACTGGCCCTGCAGGTCGATGACGCCGCCCACCTCAAAGACCACCAGACGCGGGCCGTGGGCCTCGATGGCAGCGCGAAAAGAACCCGGGCCGCTGGCCTGCAGGTTGGTCACCTTGATGACACGCCCGCCACCCCCACCCATCGTACCCACGGCCCAGCCGGGGTGGTCGTAGGTGGCGCGGTTGGCGACACTGGGCGGCGGCGGCAGTGTGGGCAGTGGCACGGCGTTGCAGTCGGGTGTGGCGCCGCTGGCTTGCAGGCCCGGCACGATGGGCAACAAGGCCGCCAGCACCTGTTCAGCAAACAGGCAGGCGCCGCGCGGGCCCAGGTGCGTGCGGTCGAACACGGGCGAGCCCACCGGGCCCTGTGCCAGCCCGTCGGCCGCTTCAGCACCCAGGGCCTGCACGGCAGCGCTGCTGCTGGCGTTCAGGTCCACCAGCGCCACCTGCTGGGTGCGCGCCACATCACGCACGGCCTGCGCCCAGGCCGCCAGGTCTTGCTGCAATTCACCGGCCTTGAAGCTGCGGCGTGTGAGCGGGGTGACCAGCACCGGCACGCCGCCGGCAGCACGCACCTCGGTCACATAACGCACCAGGTTGGCCGGGAATTCGGTGGCCAGGTCGGTGCTGCGGCCGGGCTTGCCGGGCTGGTCGTTGTGGCCAAACTGAATGAGCACGTGGCGCTGCACCGCAGGGTCGCCGGCTCTCAGCCGCGCGATGACACGGTCCCACAGGCCTTCACTGCGGTAGCTCAGCGTGCTGCGGCCGCCACGCGCCAGGTTCAGGCAGGTTAGAGCCGGTCGCAGTCGCTGGCACAGCGCGTCGCCGTAGCCGGTTTGCGGGGCCAGGGTGCTGTCGCCCACCAGCAGCACGGCAGGCCGCTCGGCCAGTTCCACTGCCGTTGCTCCAGGTGCCGCCAGTGTTGCTGCGGCAGCAGGTGCTGCTGCCAGCGCCATGGGCTGGGCTGTTGCGCTGGTGGCCAGGGCCAAGCCCAGGTTGGCGGCCGCCCGCAAAAGCCGGGTCCAGCGCCGGGCACGCCCCCCGCCCTTTACCGGCGTCGCTGCGCCCATCACCCGCTGTAGGGCTGCCGGGCTCAGAACTTGTACCGTGCACCCACCACAAACTCGCGCCCGGTGACGTGGTTCACCACCACGCTGTTGCGCTGGTTGCTGATGAACTGGTCGTTGGGCCGGTTGGTCAGGTTCACGCCTTCCAGTGTCACGTCCAGATTGGGCGTGATCTTGTAAGACACCTGCATGTCCACGTTGAAGGTTTTGTTTTTGCCTTCCACGTCGTTGTTGTTCTGGCCGGGCACGCGGGTCAGGAAACGCTCGCGCTGCGAGCTGGACACACGGGCACTGAAGGTGCCGTCGTCATAAAACAGCGTGGCGTTGAACGACTTGGGCGACAGGTTCACCAGGTCGTCGGTGACGGTGGCCGTGCTGGTGGGCGACACCACGTACTGGATCTTCGACTTCACCTGCGTGTAGTTCAGCAGCACACCCAAGTTCTTGCCGATGCCGGGCAGGAAGGTGAAGGGCTGCTGGATGTTGATCTCGAAGCCCGTCAGCCGGCCGCCGTTGGTGTTGACGGGCGAGGTGACAGCAAACACTTCGTCACCCGTCATGCCCGGCGGCAGCAGGTTCATGGGCAGGCCGGTCTGGTTGTAGGGCAGGTTGGTGCGTACGGTCTGGATGTAGCTCTTGATGTTCTTCTGAAACAGGCCCAGCCCCATGAACGCGTTTTTGCTGTGGTACCACTCGATGCTGCCGTCGTAGGTGTCGGCGCGGAAGGGCTTGAGCACGGGGTTGCCCCCGGTGTAGGTGAGCGTGCCGGTGGTGCTGAGCGTGCCGCCCGGGTTCAGGTTGCCCAGCTGCGGCCTTGCCATCACCTTGGCTGCAGCCACGCGCACCACCAGGTCCTTGGTCAGTGTGGCAGCCAGGTTGAATGAGGGCAGCCAGTCTTCGTAGGTGTTTTCGGCCGTCACCTGCTTGGCCGGCGTGGCAGCCAGGTAACCGTCGGCCGTCATCTTGGTCTGCACGTAGCGCACACCGGCGTTGCCGCGCAGCTTGATGCCGCCCACGCTGGTGTTGAAGTCGGCCATCAGGAAGCCGCCGGTGTCGGTCTCGGTCACGCTGCGGTTGTTGCCACGCGCGTTGCCGTTGTTGATGTCGCTCAGTGTGTAGTCGCCCGGGCCGCCGGCTGCGCCGCTTTTCAGGCAGTTGCAGTAGATGTCATAAGCCGAGGCGATGGCGTTCAGGTTCGGAATCACCCACGACGTGACACTGCCGGCCGGCAGGCCCTGGCCCTTACCGAAGCCGTTGACGGTGGTCAACAGGCTGGCCAGCGAGACCCCGGCAGGCAGCGTGTTCATCGTCTCCACGGTGCGGCGGGCCTCGTAGCTGGTCATCGAGATCTGTTTGTAGTCAGCGCCGAACTTCAGCGTCAGCACATCGGGCACCACGTCCCAGGCCAGGTTGGCGTGCACCAGGTCGCTGGTGTTGGTGACGCTGTTGGGGCGGACGCGCACTTCGCTGGGCGTGAAGTTGGCAATGCTGGCGCTGCCCACGGGTACACCCGCGATGCCCAGCCCGCCGCTGGCGCTGGTGGGGTTCAGCGTGCCGTAGTTGATGAGCGGCGTGCGGTCGCTGCTGCGGAAGTCGATTTCGTAACCGTTCACGTTGGGCGCGTCCAGTGTGGTGGTGGTCTGGATGGGGTTGTTGAACTTCGACTGGGCGCGGCCCACACGCGCCGTGAATTTCAGGGTCTCGCCGATGTCTTGTTCCCAGGTCAGCGTGGGTTGCGTGAAGGTGGTGGACAGCTCGTCGAAGCGCGACTCTGAGCGGATGTCCACACCGTTGTACTTGCCATACAACAAGGCGCCATTGGCGTCGTACTGCGTGGCCAGCACGCTGGTCTGCGGCTTGCCGCCTTGCGACAGGTTGCGGCTGAAAGAAATGGCTTCCAGGAAGTCTTCCTGCCGCGTGGCGTCGAGCTTGGAATACAGCATGTCGGCCGTCAACAGCGTGCCGGGCAGGGGCTTGAACTGCAGCGATCCGGTCAGGCCCAGGCGGTCCTGGTCGTGCGTCAGCCGGCCGTAACGTGGCAGCCGGGGGTGGAAGTTGCCGGCCTTGCTGGCCTCGTTGAAGGCCGCCAGGTTCTCGGGCGTGTTGGGCAGGCGGGCCACACCCTGCGCGGCGGGGCCGCAGGTGGTGGCGGTGCTGCCGGCCGGCAGACCGGTGGTCACGCCCTGCGGCGGGCACCAGCCACCCGAAGAAGAGCCGTTGTCCCAGCGCACGGTGCTGAAGCCTTCTTCGTACAGTTTGCGTTTGGAGTAAGCGCCGGAAATCAACACGCCCACACGGTTGTCGTCAAAGGTGTTGGACAGCAAGAACGCTGCCTTGGGCGTGGTCTCGCCCGACAGGTCGTTGTACTGGGCGCGCAGCGAAACGGCCCCGGTGAAACCGCGCTTCAAGTCGAAGGGTCGCGTGGTCTGCAGGTCCACCGTAGCGCCCAGAGAACCTTCGTCCACATCGGCCGACGCGCTCTTGCGCACCGTCAGTGACTGAAACAGGTCTGCGGCAAAAACGTTGAAGTCAAAACCACGTGAACGGTTGGCGCCGCCCGAACTGTCGGTGCCGCCGGTGGTGGCCAAGGCTTCGACACCATTGATGCGCACGCGCGTGAAGTCCAGGCCCAGGCCGCGCACGGTGATGTTGCGGCCTTCGCCGGCGTCACGGTCGATCACCACACCGGCGATGCGCTGCAAGCTCTCGGCCAGGTTGGTGTCGGGAAACTTGCCAATGTCTTCCGAGGTGATGGCGTCGACGATGCCATTGTCGTCGCGCTTCTTGCGCAGCGCACTTTCGATGGAGGCGCGAAAGCCGGTGATGACGATGCGCTCGGGTTCGCTGGCGGCTGGGGTAGCCGCAGCGGGCGACGTCTGGGCCTGTACGCCAGCCGCAGCGGCGGCCAGAGCGCAGGCCAGCGCCACGGCGGTGGGCTGAAAGCGGCGGTAGGGGTGCTGGTTCATGTGGGGTGTCTCCGTCTGTCGTGGTTGGTGGGCTCAAATCCGCGTGCCCGGGGCCCGGTCGCACGGCGTTGAGAAGTCAGCACGGGCACACGCAGGGCGCCAGGGGGTGGACCGGGCCGTCCGCTGCAGTGCGAGCCGGCCGCTAAACGGGGTGCCGATGAGGGCACTGTGGCGGGGCGCCTACAGGTAGTCGGCGCGCGGCGGCGAAAACTGGTCCAGCAGCGTGCTGCCGGCTTCCAGCGCCACCACGCCGTGCAGATGGCCGTGGGACGCTACAAAAGCGTCACCCACATGCAGCACACGCTTATGGCCCGCCACCTCGGCTTCGAAAGACCCGGCCAGCACGTAGGCGATTTGGTCGTGCACCTCGTGCGCGTGGGGCGTGCCCACCGCGCCTTTGTCGAACTGCACCAGCACGCTCATCAGCTGGCTGGTGTGGGCAACGATCTTGCGGCGAATGCCATCGCCCAGTTCGGTCCAGGGGGTGTCTTGCGGGTGGAAAAAAGGGTTCAAAACGCTGCTCCGGTCCATCGATCCGGGAAGACTGTACCAATGAGAAAATAAAAAAGAAACACTGGTTCACTAATTAGAAACCATGATTTTGAAGAAGCCCAAAGCTGGGTTAGGCTAGCGCCCGTCGCGGACCCGAGGCCTGCACTTGCAGCGCCCGGCAGACCGCCCAGGTGACGGCCGATCGCAGCACCTGGGGCGGCCTGAAGCGCTGCTTGTTTCAGCCCACACCCGCCTGCCGCACCGTTTGCGGGCGGGTGCATCAACCCCACGAGGACCTGCCCCCATGGACATCCGCCAACCCATTCACAGCGAACACGCCAAAACCCTGGACACCAGCGGCCTGCGCCGCCACTTCTTGGTCGAAAACTTGTTTGTGCCTGAACAGGCCACGCTGACCTACAGCCAGATCGACCGCATCATCGTGGGCGGCATCCACCCGGTGAAGCAGGCCGTCACCTTCGCGCCTGAGCTGGGCCAGCACACCGGCACCGACTACTTCCTGCAGCGGCGCGAACTGGGTTTGATCAACATCGGCGGCGGCGCCATGGTGGTGGCCGACGGCGTGCGGTTTGAAGTGGGCCCGCGCGAGGCGCTGTACATCGGCCAGGGCACCAAGGAACTGGCCTTCACCAGCCTGGACCCGGCGCAGCCCGCCAAGCTGTACTTCAACTGCGCACCGGCGCACACCCAGTACCCCAGCCGCAAGATCACGCTGGCCGAGGCCAGCCCCGAGACGCTGGGCGCGCCCGAGACCAGCAACCGCCGCACCATCCACAAGTTCATCGTGCCCAGCGTGCTGCCCACCTGCCAGCTGCTGATGGGCATGACGCAGCTGGAACCCGGCAGCCTGTGGAACACCATGCCCTGCCACACCCACGACCGGCGCATGGAGGTGTATTTCTACTTCGACATGCCCGCCGACGGCGTGGTCTTCCACATGATGGGCCAGCCCACGGAAACGCGACACCTGGTGGTGCGCAACGAACAAGCCGTCATCAGCCCGAGCTGGAGCCTGCACAGCGGCGTGGGCACGCGGGCATACACCTTCATCTGGGGCATGGTGGGTGAGAACCAGGTGTTCGCCGACATGGACCACGTGGCGATGGCCACCTTGCGTTGAGAGATGCTCGGCACATGATCCTCGACAGTTTTCAGCTGGCCGGCAAGGTGGCCATCGTCACCGGCTGCGACACCGGCCTGGGCCAGGGCATGGCTTGTGCGCTGGCACAAGCCGGCGCGCACATCGTGGGCGTGAACGTCAGCGCGCCCGACGAGACGCACCAACGCATCGAAGCCCTGGGCCGGCGCTTTCTGGACCTGCGCGCCAACCTGTCCGACATCAGCTGCATCGAAGGCCTGGTGACGCAGGCCAAGACGCTGACCGGCAGCGTGGACATCCTGGTCAACAACGCCGGCATCATCCGCCGCGAAGACGCCATCAAGTTCACCGAAAAAGACTGGGACGACGTGGTCGACCTGAACCTGAAGTCGGTGTTTTTCTTCGCGCAAGCCGTGGCGCGCCAGTTCATGGCGCAGGGCACGGGCGGCAAGATCATCAATGTCGCCAGCATGCTGTCGTTCCAGGGCGGTGTGCGTGTGCCCAGCTACACCGCCAGCAAAAGTGGCGTGATGGGCATCACCCGGCTGCTGGCCAATGAATGGGCCAGCCACGGCATCAATGTGAATGCCATTGCGCCGGGGTACATGGCCACCAACAACACCGCCGCGCTGCGCGCCGACCAGGGGCGCAGCGCCGCGATACTGGAACGCATACCCGCCGGCCGCTGGGGCACACCCGAAGACCTGGGCGGGCCGGTGGTGTTTTTGTCCAGCAAGGCCAGTGACTATGTGAATGGCTACACGGTGGCAGTCGACGGGGGCTGGTTGGCGAGATGAGGGCGCGCCGCTGCGGTTTTGCTCCCTCTCCCTTCCAGGAAGAGGGCTGGGATGAGGGTGAATGTAAGCCCTGCCACCCCTGTTTGTCGGCGAGCATTCCACCCTCACCCCAACCCTCTCCCTGAAAGGGAGAGGGAGTAACAGCCATGTACGAGAACAAGAAGCTCGGGTTTCTTTTTGTGCTGCCGTTTGTGCTGGGTGTGCTGCTGTTCAAGCTCTTCCCCTTCGTGATGAGCTTTGCGCTCAGCTTCACGCAGTACGACATCATGGACCCACCGCAGTTCGTGGGCCTGCAGAACTACAAGGAACTGTTCGGCGACGACCCGCTGTTTCGCAAGAGCCTGGGCGTGACGCTGTGGTTTGCGGTGCTGGCAGTGCCGCTGCGCGTGGGCTTTGCGCTCTTCATCGCGCATGTGCTGAACTTCAAGCTGCGCGGCATCAACTTCTTTCGCAGCGCGTTTTATCTACCGTCCATTCTGGGCGGCAGCATCGCGGTGGCGGTGCTGTGGCGTTTTTTGTTTGCCAAGTACGGCCTGGTGAACCTGGTGCTGGTGAAGCTGGGCCTGGAACCTGTGGCGTGGCTGGCCGACGAACACTACAGCATGTGGACCATCGTGCTGCTGTTCACCTGGCAGTTCGGCTCGGCGATGGTCATCTTTTTGGCCGCCCTGCAAAACGTGTCGCCATCGCTGTATGAAGCGGCCGAGATCGACGGTGCTTCCAAGACACAGCAGTTCTGGCGCATCACCGTGCCGCTGATCACGCCGGTGATTTTCTTCAACATGATCATGCAGATGGTGCACGCGTTCCAGGAATTCAACGGCCCCTATGCCATTACCGAAGGCGGGCCGCTGTCCAGCACCTACGTGCTGGCGCTGTACATCTACGACCAAAGTTTCCGCTTTTTCAACCTGGGCTATGGCGCAGCGCTGAGCTGGGTGCTGTTTGCGCTGGTGGGCGCCCTGTCGCTGTTCAGCTTTTGGAGCAGCCGCTACTGGGTGTTCTACGCCGGTGAAAAGGACAACGGCAAGTGAGCGCATCGTCATCAGCCGCCCCCGGCCTGGCGCCGGCCCTGACACGCGCAGAGCGCACGCGGCTGCTGCTGCGTTACACGGCTCTGCTGGCCGTGGCCGTGGTGATGCTGTACCCGCTGCTGTGGCTGATAGGCGCCAGCTTCAAGAGCAACGCCGAGATCTTCACCGAGGTGGGCTTCTGGCCCAGCCGGTTTGACTTTTCTTCTTACGCCAAGGGCTGGAAGACCAGCACCGAGTACACCTTCGCCACCTACTTCCTAAACTCTTTCCTCATCACCATACCGCGCATCATCGTTACGGTTATCTCCTGCGTGCTGGTGGCGTATGCGTTTGCCCGCTTCGAGTTCTGGGGCAAGAAGTTCCTGTTTGCGGTGATGGTGGGCACCATGATGCTGCCGCTGATCGTGCTGCGGCTGCCGCAGTACCTGATGTTCAAGGAATTGGGCTGGCTGGACACCTACGTGCCGCTGATCCTGCCCAGCGCCTTTGCCACCGACACCTTCTTTGTCTTCATGCTGGTGCAGTTTTTGCGCGGCATTCCACGCGACATGGAAGAGGCCGCGCTCATCGACGGCTGCAACGCCGTCCAACTGCTCTGGCACATCATCGTGCCGCTGCTCAAGCCGGCCATCATCTCGGTCATCGTGTTCCAGTTCATCTGGACGATGAACGACTTCATGGGCCCGCTCATCTACTTGGCCAGCGTCGAGAAGTACCCCGTGTCGCTGGCGCTGAAGATGAGCATTGGCGCCACCGAAGAGGTGGAATGGGCCAACGTCATCGCCATCAGCGTGGTGGCACTCATCCCCAGCGTAGCCGTGTTTTTCATGGCGCAGAAGCACTTCATTGAAGGCGCCGCTTCATCAGGCATCAAAGGCTGAACGAGACAACAAGCCATGGCACAACTCAGCCTGCAAAAAGTAGAAAAAACCTACCCCAACGGCTTCAAGGCCGTGCACGGCGTGGACCTGGAGGTGCGCGACGGCGAATTCATGGTCTTTGTGGGCCCCAGCGGCTGCGCCAAGAGCACGCTGCTGCGCATGATCGCCGGCCTGGAAAGCATCACCGGCGGCGACCTGCACATCGGCGGCAAGCGGGTCAACGACCTGCCGCCCAAGCAGCGCGGTATTGCGATGGTGTTCCAGAACTACGCGCTGTACCCGCACATGAAGGTTTATGAAAACCTCGCCTTCGGCTTGAAGCTGGCGGGCACACCCAAGGCCGAAGTGGACCAGCGGGTTCGCCACGCCGCGCAGTTGCTGGAAATGGAACACCTGCTCGACCGCTACCCCAAACAGTTGAGCGGTGGCCAGGCGCAGCGTGTGGCCGTGGGCCGCGCCATCGTGAAAAAGCCCGAGGTTTTTTTGTTCGACGAGCCGCTGTCGAACCTGGACGCCAAGCTGCGCGCCAACATGCGGGTGCGCCTGACCGACCTGCACCGCACGCTGGGCGAACAGGGCGCCCCGGCCACGGTGGTGTACGTCACACACGACCAGGTCGAAGCCATGACCATGGGCGAGCGCATCTGTGTGCTGAAGGAGGGTGTCATCCAGCAGGTGGACACCCCCACCACGCTGTACGACCGGCCGGCCAACGTGTTTGTGGCCAGCTTCATCGGCAGCCCCGAGATGAACATCCACGAAGGCACGCTGCAAACGCAGGGGGGCCAAATGGGCGTGACCGTTGCAGGTGTCTGGCTGCCGCTGCCGGCCGCCAAGGCCGCAGCATTGCAGCAGCACAGCGGCGCGGTGAAGCTGGGCCTGCGGCCCGAGCACATCAGCCTGGCCCCACGGCCCGACGGCACCAGCACCGAAACCACCGCACAACTGCGCAGCCTGGAACACATGGGCAACGAGGTGTTTGTGCACTTCAACCTGGGCACCCAAGACTGGACGGCCCGCGTGCCGGCCGACGAACTGCACGGCGCACAACAACGCCAGCGCGGCGAAGCGCATGCCGTGCACCTGCAGATGGCCGCTTGTCATGTGTTTGACGCCGCCAGCGGCCTGCGCCTGTGCTGAACCGCCGGCACGCCATGTCAGCAGCGGCGGCCACGCTGGCCGCGCCCTGGGTGCACGCAGCGCAGCCTGCGGTGCTGCGCTTTTCCTGGTGGGGCGGCGCCGGCCGCCACGCGGCCACGCTGAAAGCGGTTGCTGTTTTTGAGCAGAAAAACCCGGGCCTGAAGGTGAAGGCCGAGTACATGGGCTTCAACGGCTACCTGGAAAGGCTAACCACGCAAATTGCAGGCGACTCCGAGCCCGACGTGATGCAGATCAACTGGGCCTGGTTGGCCATGTTCAGCAAGCGCGGCAACGGCTTGACCAACCTCGACCCCTACAAAAGCCTGCTGGCGCTGGACCAGTTCTCGGTGGAAGACCAGAACAGCGGCCGCGTGGCCGGCAAGCTCAACGCCATGCCGGTGTCGTACACCGCACGTGTGCTGTTGTGGAACCAGGCCACCTTTCAGCGCGCCGGCCTGCCGGTGCCGCGCACTTGGGATGAACTTTTCAACAGCGGCGCCGTCTTCAAGGCCCGGCTGGGCGACAAGTTCTATCCGCTGGACGGTGAGCTGTACGACATGATGCTGCTGGCGCAAGCCTACGTGCACCAGAAACACGGCACGCCCTACCTGGACCCCACGCCCGGCGCGCACCGCGTGGCGATGAGCCTTGAGACGGCGCGCGAGTGGGTCGCAACCTACCGGCGTCTGGTGGATGGCCACACCGGCACGCCGCTGCCCCTGCGCGCCAGCCTGGGCGGCGCTGAAAAGCCCACCGAGCAACAGCAAGACTGGGTGCTGGGAAACTGGGCGGGCAACTACACCTGGGACTCCGCTATCCAGCTGCGCGCCGCCAACCTGAAACCGCCACAAAGCCTGGTGCTGGGTGACTTCCCTGAACTGCCAGCCGCCAAGAACAGCGGCCTGTTCGGCCGCCCCACGCTGATGTACGCCGTGGGCCGCAATTGCAAGCAGCCCGAGCTGGCCACACGTTTCATCAACTTCCTGCTCACCGACCCCGAAGCGGGGCGCCTGCTGGGCCGCACGCGCGGTGTGCCGGCGGCCCGCGAACCCTTGCAGGCCCTGATGCAGGGCAATCAGTTGCCGGCGCTGGAACGACAAGCGCACCTGATGATCCAGAAGGCGCGCAGCGCCGGCCGCATCGACCTGCCCGCGCCGCTGTTTGAACACGCACGCCTGCACAAGTTCATGCGCGAGGTGTTTGAAACCGTGGCCTACCGCAAAAGCAACGACGCCGACGCCGCGCGGCGCCTGGTGGAAGAAGGCGCCGCGCTGCTCAAGCGCATCAAGTGACTTCCAGGAAGACAAAGCCCATGAGCAAAGCCACCCAACGCCAACTGCAATTCACAAGCCGGCACGACCCCAGCACCGGTGCCCGCGTGACGCGCCTGACGCCGCCTGACGTGACCTGCCACCGCAATTACTTCTACCAGAAGTGCTTCAGCAACGACGGCAGCAAACTCATCTTCGCCGGTGAATTCGGCCCCAGCACCAACTGGAACTACCACCTGCTGGACCTGCACACACAGGTGGCCACGCAGCTGACCGACGGCGCTGGAGAAAACACCTTTGGCGGCTTCTTGAGCCCCGACGACAAATACCTGTACTTCGTGCGCGCCGAACGGCAGTTGATACGCCTGCACCTGGCCACCCTGCGAGAAGACGTGGTCTACACCGTGCCGCCCAACCAGGTGGGCTATGGCACGTGGGTCGCCAACAGCACCTGCACAAAGATGGTGGGCATCGAGATCGCGGCCGAGGACTGGTTCCCGCTCACCGACTGGAAAAAGTTCGACGCCATGTTCCACGCCCAGCCGCGCTGCACCTTGTTCAGCGTGGACCTGGCCACGGGCCAGCGCCAGGTCATCCTGGAACAGAAGGGCTGGCTGGGCCACCCGCAATACCGGCCCTTCGACGACACCACCGTGGCCTATTGCCACGAAGGCCCGCACGACCTGATTGACGCGCGCATGTGGTTCATCAACGAAGACGGCACCAACCGGCGCTGCGGTAAGGAACACCTGGACGGCGAAAGCTGCACGCACGAGTTCTGGGTGCCCGACGGTTCGTCCATGATCTACGTGAGCTACCGCAAAGGTTCCACGGAGCGCTGGATACGCAAGCTCGACCCCGTGACGCTGACCGACCAGCCGCTGATGAAGATGCCCCAGTGTTCGCACCTGATGAGCAACCATAACGGCACGCTGCTGGTGGGCGACGGCTGTGGTCAGGCGGCCGACGCCGCCAGCGGTTCGGCCAATGCCATGCTGAAAGGCGACCCCTTTCTGCACCTGTTTGACCTGCGCGGCGGCCCCGAGAACGCCACCACGCGCCCCATCGCGCACCACGACAGCAGCTGGGGTGTGTACAAGGGCAACCGGCAGGTGACGCACCCTCACCCTTCATTTACGCCCGACAACCGGCAAGTGCTGTACAGCACCGACAGCGACGGCGAACCGGCACTCTTCTTGGCCGACGTGGTGGCTGCGTGAGGGCCCATGCGCGGGCTGCCGACCAGCCCGCGCGGTACGGGCGGCGGCACCTTACGGCTGCGCTGGCTCTGCTTCTAGGCGCCTGCGTGCAAGCACCACCTGCAGCCCCCTCCCCAGCCGCCCAGCCCCAGGCCGCAGCAGCCGAAGTGGCTGCGGCTGTGGCGCTGATTGGCAACCCGCAGGCCCAGTCTCAAAACGACGTTCCCCCGGACCAACTGCGCCCCGCCTCGGGCGAAAGGCCGCAGCTCGACGCCGCTGCTGCAGCGCGCATGGACGTGGCCGACTACCTGGCCCAAGGCCCCAGCGTATGGCAGCCTGAAAAACTGACCGGCAAGACCTGGCGCACCGACTACACGGTGGCGCCCGACGGCAGCGGCAGCCACCGCAACCTGCAGGCCGCCATCGACGCCGTGCCGTTGCGCAGCGTGCAGACCTCTCGCGTGGTGATTCAACTCAAGCCCGGCGTCTACCGCGAAAGGGTGTGTGTGCCCGCTGGCAAGGCACCCATCACACTGCTGGGCGACGCAGCCGACGCCAGCGCCGTCATCATCACCGGCAGCGCCTACGGCGGTCAGGCCAAGCGGCCCGGTCTTGATGCCTCGCACCCCTGCCAGCCCGACCTGGCGCTGCCCATCGTGGGCACGCTGGGCAGCGCCACCGTCATCAACGCGGCTGACGACTTCCAGGTCGTGCACCTGACCATCGCCAACAGCGCGCTGGAACACGTGCGCGCCGGTGTGGGCTACCCCCCAGGCGCCAGCGAAAGCGGTGGTGCGCAAGGCGTGGCCCTCACGCTGCAGGGCGACCGTGCGCAGCTGGAAAACGTGCGCCTGATTGGCCACCAGGACACCTTACATGTGCGTCGTCCGCAGCCCGGCGCTGCCGCACGCAGCTACGTGCACAACAGCCTGATCGCCGGTGATGTGGACTTCATCTTCGGCAGCGGCACCCTGGTGGTGGACAACAGCACGGTGCTCAACAGGGGGGGGCGCCGCCGCCCGCCCAACGGCGGCCATGTGCTGGCGCCCAGCACACCGGCCGGCGTGGCGTTGGGCTTTCTGGTGACGCGCAGCCGTTTTCTGGCCGAGCCCGAAACACCGCTGGCGAACATCAGCCTGGGCCGCGCCTGGGACGAGGGCGTGGCACGCGGCACCTGGCAGGCCGGCGTGTCACCCAATGGGCAGGCACTCATCCGCGACAGCCTGCTGGGCCCCCATCTGGCGCTGCAGACGCCCTGGGCGGCTTCCACCTCGCGCCGGCCTTTCACGGCGCAGGGCGCACAAGCGGCGCGCATGGCCGAGTTCAACAACACCGTGCTCACCGGCCCACCGGTGGCACGCGAGGTGCTGTCGCCCTGGGGCGGCTGGGCTGCCGCTGGCGGTGGTGTGGCCGGCGGTGCTGCCGCTCTGCCGGGCGATGTTCACACCGTGCGCAACCGTGCCGAGCTGCGCGCCGCGCTGCAGCCGCACCCCGGCCCCCAGCAGCGAGCGCGCATCGTGCTGGTGGTGGGCCGTATTGACCTGAACAGCGACGACCAGGGCCGCCCGCTGCCCGAGGCGCAATTTGCCGACCCCGCCTTCAACTGGCCGGCTTACGAAGCAGCCTACAAACCCGCCGCCTGGGGCAAGAAGCCGCCCGAAGGCCCGCTGGAAGAAGCCCGCAAACGTTCAGCCAAGGCACATGCCCAGCACGTCACGCTGCGCGTGCCTTCGCGCACCACGCTCATCGGTGTGGGCAGCGACGCGCACATCACCGGCGGCATGGTGCTGCTGCAGCAGGTGGACGACGTCATCGTGCGCAACATTCACTTCTCTGACGCGTTTGACTTCTTTCCCGCCTGGGACCCGAAGGACAACACCAACGGCGAGTGGAACGCCGGCCTCGACAACCTGTCGCTGCGCGGCGCCACCCGCGTGTGGGTGGACCACTGCAGCTTCAGCGACGGCCAGCGCCCCGACAGCATCAACCGCCATTCCCTGGGCAGGCCGCTGCAGCACCACGACGGCCTGCTCGACATCACGCACCGAAGCAATTTCATCACCGTATCCTGGAACCACTTCAGCAGCCACGACAAAACGGCGCTGGTGGGCGGCAGCGACAACGCCAGCGCAGACGAAGGCCACTTGAAAGTCACTTTCCACCACAACCATTGGGCCGACGTGAAAGAACGGGCACCGCGTGTGCGCTACGGGCAGGTGCACCTGTACAACAACCTGCACAGCGTCAGCAAGAGCGCCAGCAACAGTGCCCAGCACGGCTACAGCATCGGCGTGGGTCTGCGTTCGCGCATCTACAGCGAAAACAACACCTGGGTAACGCCGGCCGACATCGGCCCCGACCAACTGGCCCGTGTTTACAAGGGTGACGCCTTTTTTGACCGCGGCTCGTTGCACAACGGCCAGCCGGTGGACCTGCTGGCCGCCCTGCGCGCCCGCACGCCGGCACTGCACGCTGATGTGGGCTGGGTGCCGGTGTTGTTTCAGGCCCTGGACGATGCAGCCACCGTGCCCGCGCGGGTGCGCGCTGGCGCCGGTGCCGGCCGCCTCCAGGTCGACCCGGCTTGAGCGTCGGCCAGGGCCGGTACACAATACTTGAAACACCTGCCCGAAGCATTCGAAACGATACAGAAGCCAACGATGGACGACGACAGTTACGACACCCGGCAGCCGGAATCCGTGGCTGCGGTGCTGAAGGTGTTTGCCATTTTGCAAGCGCTTTCAGAGCGCAATGAAACCGGCATCAGTGAACTGTCGGTGCGGCTGGCCATGCCCAAGGCCACCGTCTACCGTTTTCTGCAAACGATGAAAACGCTGGGCTATGTGCGCCAGGAAGTGGACAGCGAACGTTACGGCCTGGCCATGAAGGTGTTTGAGATCGGCGCCAAGGCGCTGCAATACCCCGACCTGGTGGAAATTTGCAAGCCCCACATGCAGCGGCTGTCGGAAGCCACCGGTGAAACGGTGCACCTGGGGCAGCTGATCGACAGCGAGATCATCTACGTGCACAAGGTGGACAGCCGCCACATGCTGGGCATGTATTCGCGTATCGGCCGGCGCGCGCCGCTGCACTGCACCGCCATCGGCAAGGTGCTGATGGCCTGGGAGACACCGGCACGGCGCGATGCGGTGCTCAAGGGCTGCGACTTCAAGCGCTTCCGCGAAAAAACCATCACCAACCGCGCCGACTTTGATGTGGAGCTGCAGCGCACGCTGGACCAAGGCTTCGGCCAGGACCGAGAAGAGTTTGACGACCACATCCGCTGCGCCGCCATTCCCATCTTCGACCGCATGAACCAGGCCGTGGCGGGCATGAGCGTGAGCTTTCCCACCTTCCGCTACGACACCGCGCGTGAACCCGAGCTGGTGACCGAGCTGCGCAACGCCAGCCGCGACATCAGCCGCCAACTGGGCTGCACAGCGTTTCCGCTCGACCCGCCAGCGGCCAAACCGCGTTAAGGGGCCCGCGCCCCACGGCGCCGCCCCGCAACACCCCCAGGCATCCACCAGGAGCACCCGCACCATGAGACCCAACCGCCTGCGCCAACTCTGGGCCGACAACAAAGCCGCCGTCAACGGCTGGCTGGCCATACCCAACAGCTTCAGCGCCGAGGTGATGGCACACCAAGGCTGGGACAGCCTGACCATCGACATGCAGCACGGCGTCATCGACTACGCCGCACTGGTGCCGATGCTGCAGGCCATCAGCACCACCGACACCGTGCCCGTGGTGCGGGTGCCCTGGCTGGAGCCGGGCATTTTGATGAAGGCGCTGGACGCGGGCGCTTATGCGCTGATCTGCCCGATGATCAACACGCGTGAAGACGCGCAGCGTTTCATCCACTACACGAACTACGCCCCCAAGGGCACCCGCAGCTTCGGCCCGGTGCGCGCCACGCTGTACGGCGGCGCCGACTACGCGCAGCACGCCAACAGCACTGTGGTGCGCTTTGCGATGATCGAAACCGCACAGGCGCTGGACAACCTGGACAGCATCCTCAGCGTGGAGGGCCTGGACGCTATCTACATCGGCCCGTCGGACCTGTCGCTCTCGCTGGGCTGCAAGCCGGTGTTTGACGACGTCGACCCCAAGGCCGCGCAGGCCATCGAACACATCTGTGCCCGCGCCCAGGCGCACGGCGTGGTGGCCGGCGTCCACAACGGCCGCTGCGACGTGGCCCTGGCCCGCGTGGCGATGGGCTTTCGCTTTGTCACCCTGGGCTCTGACGCCCGGCTGCTGGCCGCCGGCTCGCAAGACCTGCTGGCGCCGATGCGCGCGCAAGCCGCAGCCGCCCCGCGCTCGGGTTACTGAGCGACCAGTCAGCGCAGCGGGGGGGCCGCACCCCAGCGGCTGCACCCCGCCTTCAGCTGGGCTGGTTATCCGCTGCCCAATATTGCACCTCGCAGGGGCTGGCCCTGCGTCGCGGCGTTCTCGCGGCGTTCAGTTGGCCGGGTGACGGCCGAAATCCCGTTGCGGGCCAGGCCTGCACCCAGCGGCCCGGCTCATCGGGCCCGCCTACCGGGACGCCAGATGAAGCAGCAACTCGAATTTCCCAGCATCACGCCCGATGCCTGGGCGCCCACCGCACCCATGTCGTACGGCGACGAAGCCACGCCGACGGGCGAGGTCACCCCCTGCCCTTGGGGCTACGAGATGATGGGCGCCGAATGCGCGGTGGAACATGTTGACGGGCGCCGGCTGCAGTGCCGCTTGCTGCAGTGGGACCCGTCACGCAACCGCTGCTTGTTGCGCCTGGCGCCCGAGCATGCCGAGGTGCACCTGCCGCTGCCGCTGCTGCGGCTGGTCACGTTGGCCGAGGTGCTGCCGCCGGGCTCGGCCCTCGTCACCGGGGGCTGGGGTGCCGCGCCCACGCACGGGCACCCGCAGCAGTACCACATCGAACTGGACGGCGGGCTCAAGCTCAGCGGGCTGGCACTGAACCATGTGGTGCGGCCCGAAGGCCTGTACCTGGTGCGCCAGGTCAGCGAAGCCGGCGCCAGCATGCGGTCATTCATGCCCACCCGGGCCATCGTGCGCTCCCGCTTCGAACCTGCAGCGCTGCTGCCGCAGGCCGATGCAATGTCCGCTGCCGCACTGTCCGCCACCGCACGGATGGCCACCGACCGTGCCCCCCGCTTCGAGCCCGTGTGCTCGGTCAACGCGCTGCTGCAGGCGGTGGAACTGCAGGCCCGTCTGCCGGTGCGGCGGCTGGGCGACATTTTGCTGGGCATGGGCCTGGTGACCCCCGAACAGCTGGACACCGCGTTGGCCGCCTTGCGCCGCGACGACAGCCTGCCATTGGGCCAACAACTGGTGCGCCAGGGCCTGGTGTCACCCGAAAACATGCAGCGTGCACTGCACCTGAAGATGGGTTACCCCTGTGTGGACTTGAAGCACTTTGTCTTCGACCGCGAACTGCTCAAACCCCTGCCCTACAAGATGGCCCAAGAGCTGAACGCATTGCCGCTGGCGCGCACACCCGACGGCCGCCTGGTGCTGGCGCTGGACGACCCCGGCCGCCTGGGCCTGCTCAAGCCGCTGCGGGTGCTGTTCAACGCACCGCTGGTGGCCGCCATACCCTGGCGCGAACCGGTGCAACGCATGATTTCCGAGGCCTACGGCGTGGATGAGATCGGCGGCCTGGGCCAACGCTGGTTCGGTTGACGGTAGGCGGTTGACGACCGGCGGTAGGCGTGCACCCGGCCTGCGGCCGCGGCACGGCGCCTGCGTCTACGTCTACGATGCACACATGGAACCGAAGACCAAGCCGTGGAAAAGCCGCTGGCACATCGACGACACCGAAACCGTGGCCACACACGACAGCGGGCTGCGTGTGCGCCTGCAAGCCGATGGCCTGGGGGTGGCCGACAACGGCGCCGACATCGTGGCGCTGTTCGAGCCCCTGCATGGCCAGCACAACGCGCCGGCCATGGTGCAGCGGCTGCTGCGCGAAGGCGCACAGATGTTGATCGACCCCTACGCCCGGGGTTGGCGCCACTGATGGCGCAGCAAGCCGGCGGGCCGCACTGCCCCTAAACGAAGGGTGGCGTCTGGGCCCAGGGGTAGAAGGCCGGCATGTCGCGGCTGACGGTGTCGGGCCAGTGCGCGGCCCGTTTTTCCAAAAAAGCGGCGATGCCCTCGCGTGCATCGTCCGACTGCCCCCGAGCCTGGATGGCCCGGCTGTCCACCCGGTGCGCTTCCATGGGGTGCGCTGCCCCGGCCATCTGCCACAGCATCTGGCGCGTCAGCGCCACCGACACCGGCGCGCTGTGCACCGTCATCTCCAGCGCCAGCGCACGTGCGGCGGGCAGCAGCTCGGCCGGTGCATGCACGGCACGCACCAGGCCGCGCTGCAGCGCCTCTGATGCCGGAAAAATGCGCCCGCTGATGCACCACTCCAGCGCCGTCTGCAGGCCCACCAGTCGCGGCAGGAACCAGCTGGAAGCCGCCTCGGGCGTGATGCCGCGGCGCGCAAAGACAAAACCAAAGCGGGCTTCGGTGGAGGCCAGCCGTACGTCCATCGGCAGTTGCATCGTCATGCCGATGCCCACCGCCGCACCGTTGATGGCGCCAATCACCGGCTTCAGGCTCTTGTAAATGCGCAGCGTCACCAGGCCACCGCCGTCGCGGTAAACATCACCCACACGCTGGGCTTCACGGGCCTCGTCGGCGCGCCGGGCGTAGTCGAAGGTGGCGCCGCCGCTGGACAGATCGGCCCCTGCACAAAAGGCGCGGCCGGCGCCGGTAACGATGACGGCGCGCACGCTGTCGTCGGCGTCGGTGTGGTCAAAGGCCGCCAGCAGCTCGTCGCGCATCAGGGTGTTGAAGGCGTTCAGCTTCTCGGGGCGGTTCAGCGTGACGGTGGCGATGCCATCAGACTGCTCCAGCGCCAGGGTTTGAAAACGGGGCAGGTTCATCACGGTGTCCTTGGTTGTGCAGCTGCTGGGCAGACGGTGGGCAGACGGTGGGCGCATTTTCAGCCCGGCCGCTGCGTCGGCGCGACGGGCGGGCCGCCGTTCGGTGTCAACATGAGGTCCGCACCGTCAAACCCGCAGACCGCAGAGGACACCCGATGAAACTGTTGAGCTTCAGCGCCGCCGACGGCAGCGCCACCTGGGGCGTGCAGCAAGCCGGCGGCGTGGTGGAACGGGCCCGGCTGGGCAGCGACGCACCGGCCTCGATGCAGGCGCTGGTGGAATACGCCGCCGCCCACCCCGTGTGGCTGGCCGCGCTGGCCCACCGCGCTGCTGCGCTGCAACCCACGCCGCTGGCGCAACTGAAGCTGCTGCCGGTGATGCCGGCGCCGGGCAAGATCGTGTGCCTGGGTGTGAACTACCACGACCATGCCAAGGAAGGCGGCAACACCGTGGCCGAGTACCCGGCACTGTTCCTGCGCGTGGCCTCGTCGCTGCTGGCGCATGGCGCGCCGCTGCAGGTGCCGCGCATCAGCAGCAAGATGGACTACGAGGCCGAGCTGGCACTGGTGGTCGGCCAGCGTGCGCGCTTCGTCAGTGAAGACCGGGCCTTGCAACATGTGTTCGGCTACGCCTGCTTCAACGACGTGTCGCTGCGCGACTACCAGCGCAAGACCACGCAGTGGACCATCGGCAAGAACTTCGACGCCACCGGCGGTTTCGGCCCCACGCTGGTGACGGCTGACGAACTGCCCCCAGGCGGCGTGGGCCTGCACATCGAAAGCCGCCTGAACGGCCAGGTGATGCAAAGCGCCACCACCAGCGACATGGTGTTCGGCGTGGCGCGCACGTTGTCGCTGTTGAGTGAAGTGATGACGCTGGAGCCCGGCGACGTGGTGGTGATGGGCACCCCCGGTGGCGTGGGCTACGCGCGCACACCGCCGGTGTGGATGAAAGCCGGCGACACCATCGAAGTGGAAATCGAACACGTCGGGCTGCTCAGCAACCCGGTGGTGGCTTGATCGGCGCACCCCGGCCGGGCACCACCCAGGCGGGCGCCGCGCGTTACAGCGCGGCCACCGCGGGCTCTTTGGCCAGCTTGAACACCGACACCGCCTGCAGCAACTGCTGAGCCTGGCCTTTGAGGCTTTCTGCGGCGGCGGCGCTTTGCTCCACCAGCGCGGCGTTTTGCTGTGTGGACTGGTCCATGCGGCCCACCGCGTCGCCCACCTGCTGCACACCCGCACTTTGCTCGGCGCTGGCCGCCGTGATGTTGGCCACGATGTCGCTCACGCCCTTGATGGAGTTCTCAATCTGGCCCATGGTGGTGCCCGCCCGGTCAACCAGGCTGGTGCCCTCTTCCACCTGCACCACACTGCGCACGATCAGGGCCTTGATGTCTTTGGCGGCGTCGGCGCTGCGCTGCGCCAGGCTGCGCACCTCTGAGGCCACCACGGCAAAACCACGCCCCTGTTCGCCCGCGCGGGCGGCCTCAACAGCGGCATTCAGCGCCAGGATGTTGGTCTGAAAAGCGATGCTGTCGATGACGCCGATGATCTCGCCAATCTTGCGGCTGCTGTCATGGATGTTCTGCATGGTGGCCACCACACGGCCCACCACTTCGCCCCCTTGTGCAGCCACCGCATAGGCACCCTGCGCCAGTTCGTTGGCCTGCTGCGCGCTGATGGCGTTGCTGCGCACGGTGGCACCCAGCTCGGTCATGGTGGCGGCGGCGCGCTGCAGGGCACCGGCCTGCTCTTCGGTGCGCGTGGACAGGTCTTGATTGCCCTGCGCGATCTGGCTGCTGGCCGAGGCCACGCTTTCTGAATTGGCCATCACATTGCGCACGATGCGTGTGAAGCCATCACGCATGCCCAACAGCGCGTTTTGCAACTGCATCACTTCTTCGCTGCCGCTGGGGCGGATGGGGACGCTGAGGTCACCCACGGCCAGACACTGCGCCGATTGCAAAACCTCGGCCATCGACTTTTCCATGCCGCGCGCCATCCACACGGCAAAAGCAGCCATGCAGGCCACGGCCAGCAGCAACAGGCTCACGATCACCACCGACGCCTTCTTCACGCTGTTCTGCGCCTCGACATTTTTGGCCTCGGCATGCTGCACGATGGACTCGGACAGCGCCCCGAGCTTTTCTTCCAGCGCTTCAAAAGCCACTTGAAACTGGCCCGATGCTTCGGCCGATGGCAGTTGGCCCGCAGCCGCCTCGCTGACAATCTTGCCGGCCGCCACGAGGTACTTGTCCAGCACCGGCTGCGCAGCCTGCAGCAGCTCGGCGCTGGCACCGGGCAGGGCCGAGCCCTTCAGTTGCGCGAGTGAATCGCGCATCTGTTGCCCATGTTCCTTCAAGCCCTGGTCGGCCTGCGCGGTGAGCTGCGCCTTGCGGTCATGCACACCCACCGTGGCCAACAGGGCATCACCCCGGATGGCGTCGTGCATCATGTCGGCAGTCTGGCTGTGCTTGAGTGCGGTGTTGGCATCGATGGCGGCTTCCAGCTCGCCACCCAAGCCCGTGTTGGTGAGCAAGCCGATACCCCCGATGAGCACGGCCACCACCACGCCAGCGGTGCCCAGGCCCCAAATTTGGTGGCGTAACTTCATAACGCAGGTTTGCTTTCTTTTTGGTTTGTCAAACAAAACGGTCGCCATCGGCGATGGCGCGCGGCGGGGCCAGATGCAGCCAAAGCGCCAAGGTTTATCCCTGAACCTAACCAGTTTATGGCAGGGCTTGCGGGCCACAGCCGCCGAAAAAAGCGGCCATTCGAGCCTGTTCCTCGCCGTTGACAGCCCGCACAAAACGCCGTGCCGATCAGATATGGGCCCTGCGCTGCAGCGAAGGCTGGTGTGGCGGGCAGCTTGCCGCTGCACTCCAAAAGAAGAAGGGAGGCGCTGTCAGGCCCGCAGCCGCTACACCGTGCGCTTGAAGCCCAGCGCGGCTTGCATCAGGCTGCGTGTGTAGCGGGCTTGCACCCGGTGCGCGGCCAGGTCGGCGGCGGCCACCGTTTCCACGGCGCGGCCCTGCTGCATCACCAGCAGCCGCTGGCACAGGTGGGTGACCACCGCCAGGTCGTGGCTCACCATCACAAAACTCAGGCCGCGCTGCTGGCGCAGTGCCTCCAGCAGGTTCAACACCTCGGCCTGCACCGAGGCGTCCAGTGCCGAAGTGGGCTCGTCCAGCAGGAGCACTTGCGGCTGCAGGATGAGCGCCCGCGCGATGGCCACGCGCTGGCGTTGCCCGCCCGACAACTGGTGCGGGTAGCGAAAACGAAAGCCGTTGCCCAGACCCACTTCTTCCAGTGCGCGCTCGATGCGCTGCTCGGCGCCGGTGATGCCGTGTATGGCCAACGGCTCGGCCAGCGCGCGGTCCACCGTCTGCCGCGGATGCAGGCTGCCGTAGGGGTCTTGAAACACCATCTGCACCTGGCGCCGCCAGGCAGGGCTGGCGGGGTGGGTGGGCGCCGCGCCGCCAGTCAAGTGCACCTGCCCGCCACTGCGCGGCGCCAGGCCGCAGATGGCGCGCAGCACCGTGCTTTTGCCCGAGCCCGATTCACCGACGATGCCAAAACTCTCGCCTGGCGCTACGGTGAACGACAGTGCGTCCACGGCCGTAAATCCGTCAAACTGCACCGTCAGGTCTTGCACCTGCAGGCCCAGGCGGCTGGACCCTGCATCGCCCACTGCGCTCACAGCGCCCACTCCGGCTGGCGGTCCAGCGTGGGCAGCGGGTGGCGCGGCGCGCCCAACTGCGGCAGGCAATTCAGCAGCCCACGCGTGTAGGGGTGCTGCGCCTGCTGCAGGCTGGCAGCGGTGCACTCTTCCACCACGCGGCCGGCGTACATCACCAGCACGCGGTCGCAAAAGCTGCTGACCAGGCGCAGGTCGTGCGAGATGAAGATCAGGCCCATGCCACGCTCGGCCACCAGGCGGTCCAGCACGCCCAGCACCTGCGATTGCACCGTCACGTCCAGCGCCGAGGTGGGCTCGTCGGCTATCAACAACTGCGGGCCGGCCATCAGCATCATGGCCAACATCGCACGCTGGCCCATGCCGCCCGACACCTCGTGCGGGTACAGCTTCATCACCCGCGCCGGGTCATCAATGCCCACCGCCGCCAGTGCGTCAGCCACCTGCAGCCGCGCCTGCGCACGGCTGCACGGCCGGTGCGCCTGCAACGTTTCAGCGATCTGCGCGCCGATGTTCAGCACCGGGTTCAGCGAGTACTTGGGGTCTTGCAGCACCATCGCGATGCGGCTGCCGCGCAAGGCCCGGCGCTGTTGCGGCGGGCCGTTCAGCAGGTCCAGGCCGTCAAAGCGCAACTGCTGGGCCGTGACCCGGCCGCCGGTTGCCGTCAAGCCCACGATGGCGCGGCCGGTCTGGCTTTTGCCCGAACCCGACTCACCCACGATGCCCAGGCGTTCACGGCCCAGCGTGAAGCTGACGCCACGCACCACCTCGGTCATGCCGCCGCCGCGCGCCGGGTAGGCCACACGCAGGTCTTGCACGGTCAGCAACGGCTTTGTGGGCACTGTCGGATGGATGACCACGGCTTCAGCCTTGCGCCTTGGGGTCCAGCGCGTCGCGCAGGCCGTCGCCCAGCAGGTTGAAGCCCAGGCTGACGATGAGGATGGCGGCACCGGGGGCGGCGGCCACCCACCACTGGTCCAGCACGTAGGCGCGGCCAGCGGCAATCATCGCGCCCCACTCGGGCAGCGGCGGCTGCGCGCCCAGGCCCAGGAAGCCCAGCCCGGCGGCGGTCAGGATGATGCCGGCCATGTCCAGCGTCACGCGCACGATGACACTGGGCACACACAGCGGCATCACATGGCGCAGCACGATGCGCAGCGGGCTGGCGCCCAGCAGCTTGACGGCGCTGATGTAGTCGGCCTGCCGAATGCTCAGTGTCTCGGCCCGTGCAATGCGCGCGTAAGGCGGCCATGAGGTGATGGCTATGGCGATGACGGCGTTTTCGATGCCCGGCCCCAGTGCCGCCACAAAGGCCAGCGCCAGAATCAGGCGCGGGAAGGCGAGAAAGATGTCGGTGATGCGCATCAGCACCGCGTCCACCCAGCCGCCCGCGTAGCCCGATGCCGTGCCCACCAGCAGGCCAATGGGCGCGGCCAGCACAGCAACCAACAGCACCACCATCAGCGTGATGCGGCTGCCGTGGATGAGCCGGCTCAAGATGTCACGCCCCTGGTCGTCGGTGCCCAGCCAGTGGCTGCCCGAAGGCGGCAGCAGCCGCTGCCCCAGTTCGCCCACCGTGGGTGGGTAGGGCGCCAGCAGCGGCGCCAGCAAGGCCACCAGCAGCAGCAGCGCCACGATGGCCAGCCCCACCACCGCCAGCCGGTTGGCGGCAAAACTGCACCAGCCGGCGTACCAGCGGCCCCAGGCGGCTTGCCGGCGCGACTGCGGGCGTTCGCTTTGAAGCCAGGCGCGCCAGCCGGCAGGGGCTGCGGGCAGGTCGGGTGTGTTCATCGGCCTTTTCCAGCGCTTACGCGCGTATCGCGCACATCGCGCGTGTCCCGGGTTCGGGGGTCCAGCAGCCGGTACAGCAAGTCGCTCACCAGGTTCAGGCCGATGAACACCGTGCCCACCACGATGGTGCCGCCCAGCACCGCATTCATGTCGGCGTTTTGCAGCGAGTTGGTGATGTACAGGCCCAGCCCCGGCCAGGCGAACACGGTTTCGGTCAGCACGCTGCCTTCCAGCAAACCGGCGTAGGACAGCGCAATCACCGTGACCAGCGGCACCATGGCATTGCGCAGCGCGTGGCGCCAGATGATGCGCGACTCGCTCAGGCCCTTGGCGCGTGCGGCCACGATGTATTCCTGCCCCAGCTCGTTGAGCATGAAGCTGCGTGTCATGCGGCTGATGTAGGCCAGTGAGAAATAACCCAGCAACGATGCGGGCAGTATCAGGTGCGACAGCGCGTTGCGAAAGGCGTCCCATTCACCCGATTGCAGAGCGACAAGGGCCGTGTCGAGCAGCATCACACCACTGACGCGGGTGACTGAAAACTCATAAGCCACGTCGATGCGCCCCGGCCCCGCCACCCAGCCCAGTTTGGCGTAGAACAGCACCAGCGCCATCAGCCCGAGCCAGAAGATGGGCACCGAGTAACCCACCAGCGCCATCACCCGCACGGCATGGTCAGCCAGGCCACCACGGCGCACCGCCGCCCACACACCCAGCGGCACACCGATGCCGGCGCCGATGATGATGCCGCAGGTGGCCAGCTCCAACGTGGCTGGGAAGGTTTTGGCGATGTCGTCCCACACCGGGTTTGACGTCAACACCGAGTTGCCAAAGTCCCCCTGCAGCGCACGCCCGACATAACGCACAAATTGCTCATAAAGCGGCAGGTTCAGCCCCATCTCTTCACGCACACGCTGCAGCACGTGTTCGGGTGCGCGGTCGCCCGCCACGGCCAGCGCCGGGTCTACCGGCATCACACGGCCGATGAAAAACGTCACGGCCAGCAGGCCCAGGTAGGTCAGCGCAATGACCACCACAAACCGTGCGCTGGCCCGCAGCGCGCGCTTCGCCTTCAAGACTGCGGTCCCGGGCACCAGCGTCAAGCCCGGGTCTTCACTTTTTACTGACGTTGAAGAGATAAGTGGAATCCGACGTCGACCCGATCTTCAAACCCGTGACATTGCTGCGGTAGGCTGCCACTTCGGTTTGCTGGTAGACCATCACAAAGGGGCTGCTCTTGCGGAACTCGGCCTGCAGCGCCTGGTACATCTGGGCGCGTTTGGCGCCGTCGCGTTCCAGCGCGGCGGCGTCGGCCTGTTTGGTCAGCTCGGGGATCTCCCAGGCGTTGCGCCAGGCCAGCGGTTTGCTCTTGGCGTCGTCGGCGTTGTTGGGGTTGCGCACAAAGGTGTCGGCGTTGGTGTGCGGGTCCCAGTAATCGGCGCCCCAGCTGCCGATGTAGATGTCGTGTGCGCGGGCGCGGTACTTGGTGAGTGTCTGCTTGCCGTCGCCGGGCAGTATCTCCAGTTCAATGCCGGCTTGTTTGAAGGTCTGCTGCATCGCTTCGGTGATGCCCTGCACCGGCTGCACGGTGCGCATGTCTATCGTCACCTTGAAGCCGTTGCCCACGCCAGCCTTGGCCAGCAGCGCCTTGGCCTTGGCCACGTCCAGCTTGTAGGGCCGCTCGGTGCTGGCGCCCAGCAGCCCAATGGGCAGGAAGTTCTGGTGCACGACGCCAACGTTTTTGATCAGCGTCTTGCCGATGGCGTCGTAGTCCACCAGCCACTTGAAGGCCTCGCGCACCTCGGGTTTGGCCAGGGTGGGGTTCTTCTGGTTCAGGCTGAAGTAGATCACCGTGCCCTTGGGTGTGGCAGTGGTGGCGATGGCCTTGTCGGCGGCCAAAGCGTCCAGGTCTTGCGGCGTGAGGTTGCGCGCGATGTCGGCGTCGCCCTTTTGCAGCAGCAGCCGCTGCGTGGCGCTTTCCTTGATGTGGCGGTAGATCACCCGCGCCGGCTTGGCTTTGGGGCCCCAGTGGTTGTCGTTGCGCTCCAGCGCCACGATTTCATTGGCGCGCCATTCGCGTATCTTCAGCGGCCCGCTGCCGGCGTAGTTGGTCTTCAGCCAGGTGTAGCCCATGTCGCCGACGCCGTCTTTCTGCTGTTCCTTGGACAACAGCAGCTTTTTGTCCACCACGCTGGCCACATTGGCCGTCAGGCAGTTGTAGACCAGGGTGGGTGCATAGGCCTTGTCGGTTTCCAGCGTCAGCGTCAGCGGGCCGGTCTGCTTGACCTTGTCCTTCACGTTGTCCTTCGTCAGGCCAAACTGCGTCAGGATAAAGGCCGGTGTTTTGTCCAGCAGCACCGCGCGCTGCAGGCTGAACACCACGTCTTCGGCGGTCAGTGCGTTGCCGCTGGCGAACTTCAAACCGGGCTTGAGCTCGAAGCTGTAGGTCTTGCCGTCGTCAGACACCTTCCACGCCTTGGCCAGGTCGGGCAGCAGCTTGCTGGGGTCGTTGACGTCGTAGCGGATCAGGCGGTCGTAGGCATTGCCCATCAACTCGCCGGCCGAGATTTCAAAGGCTTCGGCCGGGTCCAGGCTGATGATGTCGTCAAAGGCCAGCGCCACCACTACGGTGTCTTTGGGCGTGGCGGCCTGCAGCGGCGCGGTGGCGGCGCCCAGCACCAATGCAAGCGCGCAGGCCTGGGCGAGGGTGCGGCGGGTGTAGATGAATGCGGGCATGCGGGTCCTTGGCAGCGGGGTTGGTGCCTTCGACTGTGCCACGAACTGCGCCCGCCACAGGGCGCCAGGCACCCGGGACCCGAAACAAGGCCGTTCCGCGCGGTGCGGAACGGCCGATCTGGCTTACTGCACCCGGCCCACTGTGGCCGCGTTCACGGCGCCGGGTTTGTAGGTCATGTAGTTGCCGGTGACACCCAGTACCGTCAAACGCGCGCCGGTGTGGGAGGCGTTCAGCGCCGGGCCGGTCCAGGCCATCTGGCACTGGCCCGTGGCGCCGGTGCGGCACATCACGGTCTGCATGCCGACCACCCGCACACCGCTGTGCACTTGCAGCATGGCCTGCACCACGGCACCGCCCACGGCCACGCCACCTTCATTTTTCACCGTGGCCACGAACTGCGGCGTCCAGTTCACCGCCGTGGGCGTGCTGCGCGCCATGGTGCCGGTCAGCGCCGTCAGGACTACAGCCGGTGCTGCGGGCCGCGACACCTGCACCGTGCGCGTGCCGCCGCTGTAGGACAGCTGCGCGCCACGCACGTTGGTCACAGCCAGGCCCAGCGTGGGCACCGCCGACCATGAAGCGGCCGCGCTCACCAGGTTGCAGCTGCCGCTGGCGTTGGTGGTGCAGAGCACTTCGCTGGCCATGTTGGAGTAACGGCCCACCACCTGCGCACCCGACACCGACTGTCCGCTGGTGTTGACCACCCGCACCGTTGCCGTGGCCGTCCAGGCGCCGGCCATCGGCACCTGCGTGGTCATGGCGATGCTGGCGATGGAAACGGTCGTCAGCGCCGACGGTGGCGGCGGCGGGGTGCCGGTGCTGCTGTCGACGCCAGCGTACAGCAGGCTCTTGGTCATGGTGCCGGGCGCGCCCGTCACGGTATTGGGGCTGGCCTGCGCCAACAAGCGCTGCCGCACCTGCGCCGCCGTGAGTGTGGGCGTACCCTGCAGCAACAAGGCCACGGCACCTGCCACGTGCGGTGCCGCCATGGAGGTGCCGTTCATCGACACCACGGCGGTGGTGGATGCGATGCCGGCCGCGCTGATGCCCACACCCGGTGCCCACACCGCCACACAGCTGCCCCAATTCGAGAAGCTGGCCTTGGCGTCATTCCGGTCGCTGGCTGCCACGGCAATCAAGCCCGGTGCGCGCGCTGGCGACTGGGTGCAGGCGTCGGCATTGCTGTTGCCTGCCGCCGCCACCACGCTGAAACCCGCGTTCGACAGCCGCTGCGACGCGGCGTCCAGGGTCGATGAAGCACCACCGCCCAGGCTCATGTTCACCACACCGGGTTTGGTGCCGTTGGCGGCCACCCAGTCCAGCCCGGCCAGCACCTGGCTGCTCGAAGTGCTGCCCGTGCAGTTCATCACCCGCACCGGCACCACACGCGCACCAGGGGCCACGCCCAGCGTGGCGCCGGCCGCAGTGCCCGCCACGTGCGTGCCGTGGCCGTGGCAGTCCTGGGTGCCGCGGCCGTCGTTGATGGCCGTGTAGCCGGCCGCCAAGCGGCTGCCAAATTCGTTGTGCGCGTTGACGCCGGTGTCGACCACGTAGACGCTGACGCCACTGCCGGTGAGCGACTGCTTGAAGCTGTTGTCAAACTCGCGCACGCGCTGGTCGATGCGGTCCACGCCCCAGGCGCGTGTGTCGAGCGTGCGCACAGCCGGCGTGGTCTGGCCGACGGTGAAGGCACGGTCGGGCTCAACAGCATCGACGGCCGGGTTGCGCGCCAGCTCGGCAGCCACGGCCGCCGCCTGCGCCCAGGGCACTGACACCACAAAGGCTTCCACCGCGTGCGAAAACTGCTGCCGTATGGCGGCCTGCGGTGCCGCCTGCAGCACCGAGCGGGTGAGCACGGTGTTGGCAGCCAGGCTCACCGCGTTGGCCTTGGCCGCCAACTGGCGGGCGTGCAGCGCTGCAGCATCGCCCGACTCGCCATTGCCGGCACTGCCGGCCATGGCCACACGGTCGTTGGCGAACACCGCAGCCGGGTTCAGGCGCACGATCAGTTGCACCTGGCTGCCGTCAGCGCTGGGGTCCAGCAAGCGCTGCTCGTCGAGCACCGCAGTTTCGGTGCCGGGCTCCCAGAGCGTGAACACGCGGTCGTCCACCGTGCCTGCAGGTTCGCTTACCTCGGCTGCTTCGGGGGCCACCACGCTGTGGTCCTGGTCGCCGCCGCCGCATGCGGCCAGCAACAAGGCCAGCGTGCAGGTGGCCCAGGCGGTGGTGCTTCTGCGCCTGGCAGGCACAGTCGGTTTAACGTTTTTAATCATGGAGGCCGCGCACTTTCAAGTTGAAGGGCGAGGGCCACGCCTGGCAGCGTGCGGCAGTCTCTTGAAGCACTGCTGCGCCGGCAAAAGCCGACTTCGCTGGCAACCCCGCTGCCCTGGCACCAACGTGCGGTAGGCCGGAGGCTTTGCGTCCCTGCCTTTCGGCAGGTTTGCCCTCTGATGAACAAACGGTGACTGAAGAAACCTTGCACCCTGCAAGGACCAAGAACCGTTATGACCGCGCAATTTTAGGTACATCCCCAGATTCGAGGGGGCTACTTTGCAGCCGCTTACCGGCGCTTGCGTTTGCTCGCCGCAGGTAACGGAGCGTGTTTCTCTGGCCTGCTGTGCCCGTTGCGCCTGCAGTGCCCCCGTACGCGGGCCTGCAAGCACGCCCCGCCGGCGCAACGGCGACGACGGCGCGCGCGGTCGCGGCGCAACGGCCGCGCCGAGCAGGCCCGGTTTTCATCTTTACGCGCGCTTAACGTGGCTGGTGTGAACCCGCTGGCCACACCCCCCGTTGGTGCAAGGCGGGCCCGGCGCTGTGCCGACAGCCCCGACCACAGGAGACAACCCATGCGCTTACGACAGTTCGCCCTCACCGCCACACTGCTGTTGGGCAGCACGCTGGCTGCCAGCGCCGCCTACGCGGGCGGCACTGTGCAGTGGCAAATAGGCCTGGAAACACCGGTCATCCGACTGCCTGGCCACGTGGTGTTGCCGCTGCCGCCCCTACCCGTGGCACGCGTGGTGGTGACCACACCCAACCCCGGTTGGCAGGGCGGCCCCGAGTACCGGCGCTGGGACGCCGACGGCGACGGCATCCCGAACCGCCACGACCGCGTCTACAACCCGCGTTGGGACCGCGATGGCGATGGCATTCCCAACCGCTACGACCGCCACCCTGACGGCGCACGCCACGCCCCGCACTGGCAAGGCCCCGCAGTCGGCCGCCCTATCGACACACCCTACCGCGGGCGTGACGGTGCGCGCTATGAACGTGATGACCGTGACAAACGTGACAGCCGCGACGGGCGCGACCACCGCCCACACTGGCGCGAAGACCAGCACCGCCGCCGAACGCGCTGCGCGCAACACGGCCCGGCGGGCCCGCAAAAGAAAAACCCCAAGCACCTGAATGCTTGGGGTTTGATGTTGGCGGAGTGGACGGGACTCGAACCCGCGACCCCCGGCGTGACAGGCCGGTATTCTAACCAACTGAACTACCACTCCATGCGGCTGGTGCCTGCTCTTGCGAGCCGCCCTGACGCCACGAACTTGCCACGAAACTGCGACTGACTTGCCTTGCAAACCAGACCCGCCTTCGCAGGCTGGTCTTGGCGTCCCCTAGGGGATTCGAACCCCTGTAATCACCGTGAAAGGGTGGTGTCCTGGGCCTCTAGACGAAGGGGACAGAACTCTCAAAACTTCAAAACCAACTTAAATTCTTCACTGCCCTGACCAGCGCCTTTGATGGTGGAGGTAAGCGGGATCGAACCGCTGACCTCTTGCATGCCATGCAAGCGCTCTCCCAGCTGAGCTATACCCCCTTCTTAAGGGGCTGCACGCTTTGCCGGTGTTGCCGCCGGCTTACGTTCAACCTCCAATCAATCTTGGTGCTGGTCAAGCAAGCCCAAAAGTATAAACCATTCGTTAAACGTGCTGCAACCTCTGCAGCACCTGTTCTCGCGTGAACAGTTCCAGCACGGCATCGATCGACGGTGTTTGTGCACGACCACACACCAGCACACGCAGCGCCGGCGCCAGTTGCGGCATCTTCAGCTGGTGGGTGGCCAGGGCCTGCTTCAGCGCGGCCGCCAAGGCGGGCTTGGCCCATTCCACCGTGGTGAACTGCTCCCGCAGGCTGCGCAGCGCGGGCTTGACAGCATCGGTCACGTGTGTGGCCAGGTCGTCGGCGCTGGGCTGCACGTCCACCAACAGCATTTGCAGCCAGTCGGCCAGTTCAGCCACCGTGGCGCAGCGGTCTTTGAACAGCGCCGCGCCCCGCGCCAGCAGGCCGGTGTCGGCCGCCGCCACGCCGCGCCGCGCCAGTTGCTGCTGCGCCAGCAGCGCCAGCCGCTCGTCGGCGGCTTGTTTCATGTAGTGCGCATTCACCCAGGCCAGCTTGGCCGGGTCCCACTGCGCCGGGCTCTTGGACAGGTGGCTGCCGTCAAACCACTGCACCAGTTGCTCGCGGCTGAAGAGTTCTTCGTCGCCGTGGCTCCAGCCCAGCCGTGCCAGGTAATTCAGCATCGCTTCGGGCAGGTAACCGCTGTCTTCATAAGCGGTGACGCTGACCGCGCCGCGGCGTTTGCTGAGCTTCTGGCCGTCGTCGCCCAAGATGACCGGGCAGTGTCCAAACAACGGCAGCGGCGCGCCGTCATTTCCTGCAATAGCGCGAAAGATGTTGATCTGCCACGGCGTGTTGTTGATGTGCTCGTCGCCCCTGAACACATGGGTGATGGCCATGTCCCAGTCGTCCACCACCACCGCGAAGTTGTAGGTGGGCACACCCAGCGCACCCGGCGGTGCATCGTCGGCCGGCGGGCGCAGGATGATGAGGTCGTCGATCTCTTCGTTGTTGATGCTGATGGGGCCTTTGACGAGGTCGTTCCACACAACCGCACCGGTGGGCGGGTTGGCAAAACGCACCACCGGTTTGATGCCCGATGCCGCGTCGGGCACCGGTGGCAGTTGCTTGCCGGGCGCGGGGCGCCAGCGGCCGTCGTAGTGGGTTTTTTCACCGCGCTGGCGCTGGGCTTCACGCATCGCGTCCAGCTCGGCTGGCGTGCAGTAGCAGCGGTAGGCGGTGCCGGCAGCAATCATGGCTTCGGCCACCGCGTGGTAGCGCTCCAGGCGCTGCATCTGGTAGATGGGGCCCTCGTCGTATTCCAGGCCCAGCCAGTGCATGGACTGCAGAATCTGCGCCACCGAGTCTTGTGTGGACCGCGCGACGTCGGTGTCTTCAATGCGCAGCACAAACTGGCCGCCGTGGTGGCGCGCATAGGCCCAGGAATACAGCGCCGTGCGCGCCGTGCCCAGGTGCAGAAAGCCAGTGGGCGAAGGGGCGATGCGGGTGCGTACGGTGGTGGGTGAAGAAGCGGTCATGTTTCGGTTCAAAGCTGCGAAAGGCCGCGCTGCAGGTCGTCGGTGATGTCGTCCACATGCTCCAGCCCCACGGCCAGCCGCACCAGGCCCTGCCCGATGCCGGCGGCCTGGCGCTGCGCTTCGGTCAGGCGGCCGTGCGAGGTGGTGGACGGGTGGGTAATGATGGTCTTGGTGTCGCCCAGATTGGTGGCGATGCTGACCACCCGCGTGCTGTCAATGACACAAAAAGCGGCCGCGCGCGCTTGCTCGGGCGTGTCGGCGCGCAGGTCAAACGACAACACCGCGCCGCCCAGGCCCGACTGCTGCCGCATGGCCAGCGCGTGCTGCGGGTGTTCAGGCAGGCCGGGGTAGTAGACGTTGGCCACGGCCGGCTGCCGCTGCAGCCACTGTGCCACCAACAGCGTGGCGGCACTCTGTGCCTTCATGCGCAGTGACAGCGTCTCCAGCCCCTTCAACACCACCCAGGCGTTAAACGGCGCCAGCGTCATGCCGGCGGCACGCACCACGGGCGCAAAGGCTTCGTTGACCAGCTGTTTGCTGCCGCACACCGAGCCGGCCATCACGCGGCCCTGCCCGTCCAGGTACTTGGTGCCGGCGTGCAGCACCAGGTCGGCGCCCAGTGCCAGCGGCTGCTGCAGCGCGGGTGTGCAGAAGGTGTTGTCCACCACCAACCGTGCGCCCGCGCCGTGCGCCAGCTCGGCCAGCGCGGCGATGTCACACACCTCGGTCAACGGGTTGGTGGGTGTTTCTGCAAACAGCAGCTTGGTGCTGGGGCGCAGTGCAGCGCGCCACTCGGCAGGATCGGTTTGCGAGACAAAACTGGTCTCAACACCAAACTTGCCAAACTCTTTGGCAAACAGGCTGATGGTGGAGCCAAACACCGAACGGGAGCAGATGACGTGGTCGCCGCTGCGCAGCAAGCCCATGATGATGAGCAAGATGGCGCTCATGCCGGTGGAGGTGGCGATGGCCGCCTCGGCGCCTTCCATCGCCGCCAGCCGCATCTCGAAGCTGCGCACCGTGGGGTTGCTGGTGCGTGAGTAGGTGAAGTCTTCCATCTGCGCAAAGCGCCGCGCCGAGACCTCGGCGCTGGGCTGCACATAGGTACTGGTCAGGAACAGGCCTTCGGAGTTCTCACCATGCTGGCTGGGCGCCATCGCGGTGCGCACGGCCAGGGTTTCGGGGCGCAGGCCGGGCGGCAGTACCGCCCGCGCCAGGCGCGCTGTTTCGTCGTCGTTCGTGCTCAAGACAGCTCTCCGCTTTGCAGGGCCAGGCGCGTGCGCGGGTCGGCATCTTCGTCGTCAACTGCAACGCCACCGGTGGCCCCGCCGTTGCCAGTGCCCCGGTTGCCCCGCAGCGCGGCCACGTCGGCGTCGCTGAAAGTGCCGGTGATGTAGTGGCCATCAAAGCAGCTGGCTTCGAAGCCGTTGACACGCGGGTTCAGCGCCCGCACCACACGCTTCATGGCTTCCACGTCCTGGTAGATCAACTGGTCGGCGCCGATGATGGCGCGCACGTCTTCGATGCTGCGGTTGTGCGCCACCAGTTCTTCCTTGGTGGGCATGTCGATGCCGTAGACGTTGGGAAAACGCACCGGCGGCGCCGCACTGGCCATGTAAACCTTGCGCGCGCCGGCCTCGCGCGCCATCTGCACGATTTCCTTGCTGGTGGTGCCGCGCACGATGCTGTCGTCCACCAGCAGCACGTTGCGGCCCTTGAATTCCATGCCGATGGCGTTGAGCTTTTGGCGCACGCTTTTTTTGCGCACACCCTGCCCCGGCATGATGAAGGTACGGCCCACGTAGCGGTTTTTCACGAAGCCCTCGCGGTAGGGCTTGCCCAGCCGGTGCGCCAGTTGCATGGCGCTGGGGCGGCTGCTTTCGGGGATGGGAATAACGACGTCTATCTCGCTGGGCGGCATGGTGGATATGACGCGCTGCGCCAGCGTCTCGCCCAGGTTCAGGCGCGCCTGGTAAACCGAAATGCCGTCCAGCACCGAATCGGGCCGCGCCAGGTAGACAAACTCAAACATGCAGGGGTTCAGCGTCGGCGCCTCGGCGCACTGCTGGCTGTGCACCTGGCCCTGGTTGTCGATGAACAGGGCCTCGCCAGGGGCCACGTCGCGCACCAGTTCGTGGCCCGTGCCTTCCAGCGCCACCGACTCGCTGGCCACCATCACCTGCTGCTCGCCGCCGGCCGTGCTGCGGCCAAAACACAGCGGGCGTATGCCGTAGGGGTCGCGAAAAGCCAGCAGACCGTGGCCGGCAATCAGCGCAATCACAGCGTAGGAACCCTTGAGCCGGCGGTGCACCGCGGCCACGGCCTTGAACACGTGCTCGGGCGCAAGCGGCAGTTCACGCGCCACACGCTCCAGCTCGTGCGCCAGCACGTTGATCAGCACCTCGGTGTCGCTCTCGGTGTTGATGTGGCGGCGGTCGATATCAAACAGCTCGGCCTTCAGCGCCTGCGCGTTGGTGAGGTTGCCGTTGTGCACCAGCACGATGCCGTAAGGCGCGTTCACATAAAAGGGCTGCGCCTCTTCTTCGCTGTAGGCATTGCCCGCCGTGGGGTAGCGCACCTGGCCCAGGCCCACCTGGCCGGGCAGCGCGCGCATGTTGCGCGTGCGAAAGACGTCGCGCACCATGCCACGCGCCTTGTGCATGAAGCACTTGGTGCCCTGCATGGTGACGATGCCGGCGGCGTCCTGGCCGCGGTGCTGCAGCAGCAACAAGGCGTCGTAGATGAGCTGGTTGACTGGCGTTTGGGCGGTGACGCCGACGATGCCGCACATGGGTGATGGTGTCCTGCGCCGCCCGCTTCAGGCGGGCAGCAAGCGCGCTGCCGCTTCAGGCAGCAGGGGTTTGAGGGCTTGTAAGGTCTTGCTCAGAATATGCGCGCCTTGTGAGGCTTTCCATGCCGCAGCGTTGACGGCCGGTGTCATCGCCACCACCGACGCCACGGCCAGCAAGATGACCAAGCCACGCAAGATGCCAAAACCGGCGCCCAGCAAGCGGTCGACCACCGACAGCGGCGTGGCGTGAACCAGCATACGCACCAGCCGGGCCAGCAGCGCCCAGGCGATCAACGCGGCCAGGAAAGACAGCGCCAGCGCCGCGCCATGGTTCACGGCTGTGCCCGGTGTGCCAAGGGGCAACGAAGGCGCCAGCAGCGGCGCGGCCCACTGCGCGGCAAACCAGGCCACCACCCAGCCCGCCAGCGACAGCGCCTCGAACACCAGGCCGCGCACCAGCCCCACCAGCAGCGACAAGGCCAGCACGGCCAGCATCACCCAGTCCAGGCCCGTCAGCGGCAGTGCAGCCAGGGTGTCCATTAGATCGACAGCACGTTGGCAGCCATGCCGGCCGCCTTCAGCTTGATGGCGGCGTCTTCGGCTTCTTTCTTGGTGGCAAAGGGCCCCGCGCGCACCCGCGTGCGTTTGCCGGTGGGCGTGTCAACGTCGGTGATGTAGGTCTTGAAGCCCAGCCTCTCGACCTTCTGGCGCGCAGCGCGCATGCGCTCCATGTCGTTGTAGGCCCCCACCTGCACCACCCAGCGCACAGCAGCTGCACTGCCGGGCGCAGAGGCGGCCGTTTCGGCTGCCGGCGGCTGGGCGGCGGCCGCTGTGGTGGGTGCCGGGGTGGGTGCCGGGGCTGGCGTCGGTGTGGGCGCCGGTTTGGTAGCCGATGCCGCCTTGGCCGGGGTGCGCGCCACGGCGGCCGACGCCGCCGCCGCAGGGCTGGCCTTGGCAGTGGGCACGGCGGCGGGCACGGCGGCGGGCATGGCAGGACTGGGGCTGTGCGGCGTGGCCGCAGAAGCCACAGCGGCGGGCGCCTGCGCCAGCCGCTCCGGGCTGCTGGCCACCGGTGCCGGGGCGGGTGCTGCAGCGGCCACGGTGGGTGTCACTGGGGCAACCGGAGCCGCAGCTGGCGGGCTGTCGTCGCCCTTGATCACCAGCGCGGGGCCGCTGCTGCCGCTTTTGTTCGGCAAGGGCCGGGGCTGGGTCTCAAACAGCAGCGGAAAGCCCACCACCGCCGCCACCAGCAACACCACGGCGCCCATCAGCCGCCTGCGCGCCCGGGTGCGCGCCTGTTGCAGCGCGCTGGGGTCGTCAGCGCCCGGCACGGGCCTGGCGGCGCCGCCGGCATCTGACTTGGGCTTCAGGAAAGGCAAGCGCATGAACGGGGCATGGGGCTGGACGGAGGAGGCTCGCGGTCGATGGGCTTACGGGCGGATCGCAAAGGACAGCAAAAAAACGTTCAAGCAAAAAAGGCGTGAAGCGCTGCAAACCAGCCGGCCCTGCACGCCATCAGCCCGGCGCCAGACGCGTGGCTGCATCACCACCGGGCGCCGCACCCACGTGGGCCGCAGCCAACCGGGGCAGCCCTTCCTTGAGCACACCGCCCACGGTGTAAAACGACCCAAAAACCACGATTCTATCGGTGGCATCTGCGCTGGCCAGCGCCGCCTTCAGCGCCAGCGCCGGGCCCTCGTGGGTGTGCACCTGCGGCGCGCCGCCGCTGCGCGTGGCGGTGGCCTCGGCCACGGTGCGCGCCAGGTCGGCGGCCGTGGCGGCACGCGCGGTGGGCAGGCCGCAGCAGTGCCACACATCCACCAGCGGCGCCATGCGCGCCACGATGGCGGCCACGTCCTTGTCGGCCATGACACCCAACACCGCATGGGTGCGCGGGAAAAAACCCATCGCGTCCAGGTTCACCGCCAGCGCCGACACCGCCTGCGCGTTGTGGGCCACGTCCAGCACCAGCGCCGGCTGACCGGGCACGATCTGGAAGCGGCCCGGCAGGTCCACCATCGCCAGCCCCGTGCGCACCGCCTGCGCGTTGATGGGCAGGCGGTCGCGCAGCGCCAGCAGCGCAGCAATGGCGCCCGAGGCGTTGAGCAGCTGGTTGGCGCCGCGCAAGCCGGGGTAGGACATGCCGGCATAACGCCGACCGCGACCGCTGAAGGCCCACTGCTGGCGGTCGCCGGTGTGGTTGAAGTCGCGCCCGACCAGCCACAGGTCGGCACCTATGGACTCGCCGTGCGCGACCACGGTTTTCGGCGGCAGCGGGTCGCTGACGACGCAGGGCTTGCCTGGGCGCATGATCTGCGCTTTTTCCAGGCCTATGCTCTCGCGATCGGGGCCCAGCCACTGCATGTGGTCGAGGTCGATGCTGGTGATGACGGCGCAGTCGCTGTCAAAAGCGTTCACCGAGTCATAACGGCCGCCCAGGCCCACTTCCAGTATCACCAGGTCGAGCTCGGTCATCGACAGCAGCCGCGCGATGGCCAGCGTGCTGAATTCAAACAGCGACAACACCGTGCTGCCCCGCGCGGCTTCCACGGCCGCGAAGTGCGGCACCAGCGCCTGCGGCGCCACCGCCTGGCCGTTGACGCGGCAGCGTTCTGAAAAGTGCACGAGTTCGGGCTTCTGGTACAGCCCGGTGCGGTAGCCGGCATGGCGCGCGATGCTCTCCAGCATGGCACAGGTGGAGCCCTTGCCGTTGGTGCCCGCCACAATGATGACCGGGCAGCTGAAGTGGATGCCCAGTTGCTGGCGCACCTGCACCGTGCGCTCCAGCGACAGCTCCATGCCCGGCAGCAGCCTTGAGCAGTGGGCCAGCCAGTCTTCCAATGAATCGTTGTCGCTTGGCACGGTGCTCCATCACCTCAAAAAACTCCGGGCCCGCTTGGGGCCCGGCGGTCAGCTTGCGGGCCCGCGCTTCAGGCCACGGCGTCGGCCGATTGGCGTTGCAGCATGGCCACCAGGTGGGCCACGGTGCTGCGCAACTGCCGGCGGTCGCAGATCATGTCCAGCGCGCCCGTGCCCAGCAAAAACTCGCTGCGCTGGAAACCTTCAGGCAGCTTTTCGCGCACGGTGTTTTCAATCACACGCGGGCCGGCAAAACCGATCAGCGCCTTGGGCTCGGCTATCACCACGTCGCCCATGAAAGCAAAGCCGGCCGACACACCGCCCATCGTGGGGTCGGTCAACACGCTGATGTAGGGCAGTTTGGCCTTGGCCAGACGCGTGAGTGCGGCATTGGTCTTGGCCATTTGCAGCAGGCTCAGCAGACCTTCCTGCATGCGTGCGCCGCCGGTGGCAGTAAAGCTGACAAAGGGCACTTTTTGCTCCAGCGCGGCCTCAACACCGCGCACGAAGCGCTCGCCCACCACGCTGCCCATGCTGCCGCCCATGAATTCAAATTCAAAGCAGGCGGCCACCAGCGGCACGTTCATCACCGCGCCGCCCACCACCACCAACGCGTCGGTCTCACCGGTGGCTTCCAGCGCGGCTTTCAGGCGCTGCGGATACTTCTTGCTGTCCTTGAACTTCAGCGCGTCAACCGGCATCACCTCCTGGCCGATTTCCCAGCGGCCTTCGGGGTCGAGAAAGGCATCGAGCCGCGCACGTGCGCCAATGCGGTGGTGGTGGTCGCACTTGGGGCAGACGTTGAGGTTTTGCTCCAGGTCGGTTTTGTACAGCACCGTTTCACACGACGGGCACTTGATCCACAGCCCCTCGGGCACGGCGCGGCGCTCGGCCGGGTCGGTGGGCTGTATCTTCGGTGGCAGCAGTTTTTCAAGCCAACTCATCGCGGTGTTCTCCTGGCAACAGCAACCGGCGCGTGCCGTGCGCGGCGGTATTGAATAATGCGTCCATGGCAGTTCTGATCTCGGCCATGAAAGCCCGGGCCGCTTCAGGCGCATTGTCGCGTGTCTGGGTTTCCAGAATCTGAATCAGACGCGAGCCGATGACCACCGCGTCCGACACCTGCGCCACGGCACGTGCGCTGGCGGCGTCGCGAATGCCAAAACCCACCCCCACCGGCACCTTCACATGCTGGCGGATGCGCGGTATGGCCTCGGCCACGGCAGCGGTGTCCAGGTTGCCAGCCCCGGTCACCCCCTTCAGCGACACGTAGTAGACATAGCCAGTGGCGATGCGGCCGACGTCTTTCATGCGCTGCTCGGTGCTGGTGGGGGCGAGCAAAAAAATCAGGTCCAGGCCGGCGGCCTGCAGCCGCGCGGCGAAGTCTTCACATTCTTCGGGCGGGTAGTCGACGATCAGCAGGCCGTCCACACCGGCCGCCGCCGCGTCGTGCACAAAGCGGTGGGCACCGTGTTTTTGGTCGTAACGTTCCACCGGGTTGGCATAACCCATCAGCACCACGGGCGTGGTGCGGTTGTCCTGGCGAAAGGTGCGCACCATGCCGAGCACCTGCACCAGGCCAATGCCGCGTGCCAGCGCCCGTTCACCCGCCTTCTGGATAACAGGGCCATCGGCCATGGGGTCGGAAAAGGGCACGCCCAGTTCGATGATGTCGGCGCCGCCAGCGGCCAGCGCGTGCATCACGGCCAGGGTGATGTCGGCATAGGGGTCACCGGCCGTCACATACGGAATCAGGGCCTGGCGGCCTTGCGATTTCAACGCGGCCAGCGTGGTTTGGATGCGGCTCATCTGACCCCCTTGGCCCTGCGGGCCGTCCCCCCAAGGGGGAGCGAATGCCTTCGGAACGGCCGTGCGGCATTCATAACACACCCCCTTTCACGCCCTGGCCACGGCACGAAGGCCGGCAGTAGAACTCGGCGCCGGTCAGGTCGGCCACGGTGCCGATGTCTTTGTCGCCCCGGCCCGACAGGTTCACCAGCACATGCTGATCAGGCCGCATGGTGGCTGCCAGCTTCATCGCGTAAGCCACGGCATGGCTGCTTTCCAGCGCCGGGATGATGCCTTCGGTGCGGCACAGGCGGTGGAAGGCCGACAGCGCCTCGCCGTCTTCGATGGCCACATATTCAGCGCGGCCGATGTCCTTCAGGTACGCGTGCTCGGGGCCCACGCCGGGGTAGTCCAGGCCAGCGCTGATGCTGTGTGTTTCGGTGATCTGGCCGTTGTCGTCTTGCAGCAGGTAGGTGCGGTTGCCGTGCAGCACACCCGGGCTGCCGGCCGACAGGCTGGCTGCGTGTTTGCCACTTTGCAGGCCCTGGCCGGCGGCCTCCACGCCGATGAGGCGTGTGCCTTCATGTGGGATGTAGGGGTAGAACAGGCCCATCGCGTTGCTGCCACCGCCCACGCAGGCGATCACGGCGTCGGGCTGCCGGCCCACTTGTTCGGGCATCTGCACCAGGCATTCATCACCGATGACGCTCTGGAAGTCGCGCACCATCATCGGGTAGGGGTGCGGGCCGGCCACGGTGCCGATGATGTAGAAGGTGTTCTCGACGTTGGTCACCCAGTCGCGCAGCGCCTCGTTCAGCGCGTCCTTCAGCGTCTTGCTGCCGCTTTCCACTGGCACCACGGTGGCGCCCAGCAGGTGCATGCGGTACACGTTGGGGCTTTGGCGCTTGATGTCTTCGCTGCCCATGTAAACCACACATTCCATGCCGTAGCGTGCACAGATGGTGGCGGTGGCCACGCCGTGCTGGCCGGCACCGGTTTCTGCAATCACACGCGGCTTGCCCATGCGCCGGGCCAGCAGCGCCTGCCCTATGGTGTTATTGACCTTGTGCGCGCCAGTGTGGTTTAAGTCTTCGCGCTTGAGGTGAATCTGCGCGCCGCCGATTTCGCGGCTCATGCGCGCAGCGTGGTAGATGGGGCTGGGCCGGCCCACGAAGTGCTTCAGTTCATGCCTGAACTCAGCAATGAACTCGGGGTCGACGCGGTAGCGTGCGTAGGCGGCTTCCAGCTCGCTGAGCGCATGGGTCAGGGTTTCGGCAACAAAGCTGCCGCCGTAGGTGACGCCGTTCACAGGCCCGAAGTGCCCGTGGGCATCGGGTTGGTGGTAATTCAACATGGGGTGTCTTTCAGATTCCGGGGTTTTCAGCGGCCAACAAGCGATTCATCGGCTTGCCGCACCGCCTGGCAGAACCGGCGCATCAACTCGGCGCTTTTCACGCCCTTGCTGACTTCCACGCCGGAGCTCACGTCAACGGCACTAGGCCTGACGCGAACCACCCCATCGGTCACGTTGGCAGGATTCAACCCACCAGACAAAACGACCGGACGGGGCACGCTTGGTGGAATCTGTGACCAATCGAATGCCTTTCCGCCCCCACCAAAACCATCGACGTAAGCGTCGAGCAGCAGGGCCTGTGCGCTTGCGTAGCGCTGCGCGCAGTCTAACAAAGTCACCCCCGGCGCCCCCATGCGCACTGCGCGCAGGTAGGGCCGGCCAGCGGCTTCGCAGTCGGCCGGGGTTTCGTCACCGTGGAACTGCAGCACCGCGTGGGGCACGGCGGCCACCGCCGCCTGCACCTCGCTGCGGCTGGCGTTCACGAACAGCAGCACGGGTGTGACGAAAGGCGGCAGCCGGTGGATGAGCGCCTGCGCGCGCGCCAGGCTCACGTGGCGAGGGCTTTGCGCGTAAAGGTTGAAACCCAGTGCATCGGCACCGGCGGCCACGGCATCGTCCACGTCGGCCTCGCGCACAAAACCGCAGATCTTGATGCGGGTGCGCTGGGGGGCGGGGGTGGGTACAGCAGCGGTCGGTATGTCGGGCTTCATGCCATGAAGCCACCGGGCAACCCGTGCAACGCGGGCACCTCGGTGGGCAAGCCAAAAGCCGTATCGTAGGCCGGCCCCAGAAAGTACAGCCCGGCAGCGGCAAAGGTGGGCGCCGCTGCATCACGGCTGCGCGCTTGCAGCACTTCGGCCATCCAGCCCGGCGGCCGCTGCCCGGCGCCCACGGCCAGCAGGCAACCCATGATGTTGCGCACCATGTGGTGCAAAAAGGCGCTGCCCTCGAAGTCAAAGGCCCAATAAGCGCCACGCTGGTGCACCTGCAGCTTGTACAGGGTCTTCACCGGCGACAAGGCCTGGCAGCCCGCAGCCCTGAAGGAACTGAAGTCGTGTTCACCCAGCAGGTGCTGCGCGGCGGCCTGCAGGGCCGCGCCGTCCAGCGGCCTGAACACCCAGCCCACCTGCCCGTGTTCGAGCGCCGGGCGCACGGGTGACTGCAGCAGCACGTAGACGTAACGCCGGCGGCGCGCTGCATTGCGGGCGTGGAACTGGGGCGGCACGGGGCGGCACCACTGCACGGCCACATCGGCCGGCAAGTAGGTGTTGGTGCCGCGCACCCAGGACTGCGGCTCGCGCTGCAGCGGGGTGTCGAAGTGCACCACCTGGTTCAGGGCATGCACACCGGCATCGGTGCGGCCGGCGCACAGGGTGCGCATGGGTTGGTTGGCAAAACGCTGCAGCGCTTGTTCCAGCACGTCTTGCACGGTGCGGCCGTCAGGCTGCGACTGCCAACCGTGGTAGGCCGTGCCACGGTAGGCCAGGCCCAGCGCCAGGCGCTGAATGCCCGGCGCTGGGCTGTCTGTGGCGGGTGCTGTGTCCGGTACGGAGACCTGCACGGTGCCCGGCGCCGCCCCGGGGGGCAGGGCCGGGCCGGCTTCAGCCAAGTTGCGCCAGCATGCCTTGTGCCTTGGCCTTCAGCGCGCCGCTGGCCTTGGCGAGCACTTCTTCCAGCAGGTCGCGGGCGCCTTCCAGGTCACCGATCTGGCGGAACTCGTCGGCCAGTTCCAGCTTGCGCGCCAGCGGGTCGCTGTTGGCGCCACCGGCCGCCGGGGCGTCGAGGTCGAAGTCGCCGAAGTCCACACGGGTGTCGGCCGGGAAAGGTGCCGTGGCCGGGCCTTCGGCGTCCAGCGAGCCGAGGTCGAAGTCGAGGTCGTCCACGGGCTTGGCGGCTGCGCGCGGCGGTTCCTGGGCGGCAAAGGCCGAAGCGCCGGCAATGATGCCCCCGGACGGTACCAAGGGCTTGGCGGCAGCACGCGGCGCGGGCGGGGGCGGGGGCGGCAGGGCCTCGCCAAGGTCGAAGTCCACGCTGTTGCCGTCGTCCAGCCGCGCATCAGCCGTGAAAGCCTGCGTGGTTTCAGCCCGGTTAGAGAAGGGCACGGGCGCCGAAGCCGGGCCCGCAGCAGGCTGGTCCAGGTCGAGGTCGATGTCGGGGCCGTCCAGCGTAGCGTCGGGCGCCGGCTGGAACGCGTTGACCACCGGGGCCGTGTAGGGCATGGTTGAAGCGCCCAGCGCTTCAACCACGTTGCCGCTGTTGCCGCGCACTTCTGCGGGCGCACCACCAGGCTGGTAGAGCGGGTTTTCGGGGTCGATGGCCAGGCCCTGGGCCTGCGCCTTGGCCCAGTCTTCGCCAGTACCGCGGGTGATGTTGAAGACCTGCGTGGCCAGCAGTTCGTAGGCCTTGGTGTCGCGGCGCTTGGCGTAGACCTCAAGCAGCTTGGTGCGGATGGCCAGGCGGTCGGGCGTGGAACGCATCGCCTCCTTCAGAATTTCTTCGGCCTGCAGGTCGCGGCCATAGGCCAGGTACACATCGGCCTCGGCCACGGGGTCGACATCGCCGATGGCGTCCAGCTGCGACAGCGAGTAGCTCATCGACGACGACGCGGGCGCACCGACGGCGGTTTCGTGCGTGTCCACACGCTGGCCGCCACTGGCGCCGAAGAACGAATCGGGCTGCAGCCGGCTTTCCAGGAAAGACGTCTCACCCGCAGGCTTGCGCAACCTGCTGCGCAGCCGGTACAGGCCCAGGCCGCCCAACAAAGCCACCAGCACGCCGGCGGCGGGCAGCACGAAGGCGTTGTCGCTCAGGCTGTCCAGCAAGCCGGGCGACTCGGCCTCGGCAGCGGGCGGCGGCGTGGCCACCTTGGGCGGCTCGATGGGTGCTGCAGGTTGAGAAGCCACCACCGGCGGCGCCATGGCCATCGAGGCAGCCGCTTCGGGCGGCGGGGCCGGCAGGGCGGCGGGCGGCAGTGCCGGGGCGGGCACAGAAGCCGCAGCAACCACCGGTGCAGGCGGTGGCTCTGGCGGCGGGGGCGGCGGCGGAGGGG
>JACCDR010411581.1_pt1 | contig 45806 bp, 55 predicted proteins | sample 7446431 | NCBI WGS metagenome assembly JACCDR01 (sample SAMN15323443, study PRJNA562643) | freshwater metagenome | isolation source: river surface water | place: USA:Blue River Watershed | collected 2017-08-17 | reverse complement strand
CCGTCGCGCCTTGCGACAACCACCTCGTCCACTGTCCCCCGGGTGACGAGGTAGTGGATGAAGACGTTGCGGTCTTTGCCTGCTTGCATCTGGCGCATCGGGCCGATGCGCTCGATGATCTGGTCATGGAGGTCAAGCCTCCAGGTCTGACCGAAGAACACGATCGTGTTGCACCACTCCTGCAGGCCGTCGATGCCTTCGCCGATGCTGGCAGGGTGGCCGATCCACAGCTTGCCCTTGCCGGCCTTGGCCTGCGCCAGGTGGTCAGCGCGCGACAGGTCGAGCGCATCCGGCCATTCTTTCATTATCCTCGCGTGATCGCTCTGGAACTCGTAGCTCACCAGCAGCGGGTCGTCGCCGGTGGAGTCCATCAGTTCCTGCAGGGCGTCGAGCTTTTCGCGGTGCACCTCTGTCCATGCGCTTTTCCCGTATCGCTCGGGGTCAAGGTACACGGCGCCGTTGGCGAACTGCAGGCACTTGTTGGACAGTGACGCAGCGTTGAAGACCTCGACCTCCTGGCCGCCGATCATGGTGAACAGCTCGCGCTCCAGCTCACGGTACTGGCTGCGCACCTTGGTCGGCAGCTCGACCTCGATCACGTTGACGATCGGGTCGCGCAGGTCGAACCAGTCCTTTGGATCCAGCGTGAGGCACAGGTCGGCAATGCGCGCGTGGATCTCTTCGTGCGCGTTGGGCAGGATGACCGGCACGATGCCTGGCTTCTTACTGATCGCGTCGATCACCCGCTTGTAGGCGAACCATCGGTTTTCAAACGCGGAATAGCTGCGGCCCAGTCGGCGGCCGGCATCGAGAAACCACATCTGCCCCCACAGGTCTTTCAGTCCGTTGCTGGCTGGCGTACCGGTGAGCTGGATAAACCGCTTGACCTTGGTGTGCGCCATCGTGCCCAGGGCCTTGGCGCGCTGCGTGCCTTGGTTCACACGAAAACCCTTCAGGCGCACGGCCTCGTCGGCGACTACCGTGGCGAACGGCCAACGGTCACCGAACAGTTCGACCAGCCAAGGGAGTTGTTCGTAGTTGGTGGCATAGACCGGTGCGTCCTTGCGCAGTGCGGCCTTGCGCTGGGCCACGTCGCCGACGATGGGCACCACGTCGAGGCCTTTGAGGTGCTGCCACTTGCCGGCCTCGGTCGCCCAGGTGTCACGCGCAACGCGCAGCGGGGCCAGCACCAGGGTCGGTCGGCTCTCGCCCCATACCCGGTGGAGGATGTCCAGGTGGGTGAGGGTGAGTATGGTCTTGCCCATGCCGGGCTTCGCCCACAGCGCACAGCGGCCTTGTTGGTTGAAGTGATCCATGGCCAGTGGAGCGAAGGCGCGGGGCTGGTACTCGCGCAGCTTCATGCGACCGCCTCAAATCGTAGGCGCCCATTGGCAGCCTGAACAAAGCGAGCATTGCCCGCCATAACCTGGGCGACCTGCGCGGCCTTGCGCTTGGCCCGCGAACGCTCTTGGCGCTCGGCACCCGTGAGCTTCTGGCGCTTGGCATCGCGGCCTGCACCGAGCGAGTACACCTTCACCACGTCGCGCCCCCGGGCGTCCTTCTCCCAGGCGCTGATGTGTGCGGCACCTGCACGGCGCAGCTCGCGGGTGTACTGCTGCACGGTGACGTAGTGCAGGCCCGTGGCCTCGGCCAGATCCATGCAGGTCTGGGGGCCGTCCAGCAGCAGCTTGATGAGCTGCGCCTGGCTGTATGCGTTGATCTTCATCACGACAAAAGACTTTCTACCTGTTCCTTGGTGCCGATCACCTCCACGCGCTGGCCCATCGCCCGCATGCGCTCATGCTCACGGTGCTGGGCACGTTCGTGCGGACCGCTGGGGAAGGTGAGGATCGTGTCGGGGTTCTTGAGCTCGACCCAGATGGTGCTGGTTTCACCGCACACGTAGGCCGGGCAGTCGATCGGCAACATCACCAGCCGGTCAGGCGCACCGCGTCGGCCTTGCCAGGTGACCTTGCGCACCTCACCGCCGAGCGCCTTCACGCGGTCGACGAGGTATTGTTCGATGACTGATTCTTTCATGGTAGTGCTTTGTTGATTGCTGCGATTGCGTCATCAGCTACGCGCCCATCTACCTTGTGCTCTGCAGTAACATCCAGATACTGCAACGCCTCCCGCGCCTGCCGCATCACTTCTTCGTACTGGCGTAGCTTTGCTTCTTGTTCGCGGAGTAGGGCGGCTGCTTCTGCATACTCATTCATCAACGCAACTGGCGCTGTGTACTTCAACATGGCCGCAAGTTCAGTCGCTTTCGACATTCAGGGCCTCCTTTAGCTTTGCGATGGTTTCTCGTCGTGATTTGTCTTCATGGTCAGTTGCACCGAAGCAGTAGTGCAAAGCCTCCAACGCCTGCCGCAGCAGTTCTGTGTTGTCTGGGGTGGGGTGGGTGGCAACGTCTGTGTTCCACGATTTATCAAAATCCCACATTGCTTTTGCCGGGGATTCTCCGAATCCACATACCCCGGATTGAAGGTCATCACCCAGCAGCGCGCACCATTGATCGCCGTCACGATAGAGCTTCGGCTTGAACAATACGGATGGGCGCGACTGATCGTAAGCTGCTGCTTGCCATGACTCCTGCACCATCAATACCGAATGACAGATGGCGTTTGCGGCCGTGTTTGAATCGTTGCTGTTCATGCTTTGTTCTCCTGCTTCTCGGGTGCTGGATACGAGCCAATTCCTGCGTGTGGCATATCACCACGAAGTGCTGGGTGTGTATGGCACCGTAAGCAGTTCGACTCTGTGCAACCGTCTGTAGGTTCCTGCTTCTCGGGTGCTGGCTGGGGTGATGCGTAGAGATAGTGCTCAACACCAAGCGGCAGGGCTTCTCCAGCTTTCGTTAGCTTCATAACTGCGCCGGGGTACAGCTTCTGATTCTTCTCTCGCCACATAGTTGCCACCGGCTCTTGCGCCTTAATCGCGTCCAGCTCGGCGCGGAGGGCATCAATCTCTGCCTGCATTAATTCATGTCGCACGACTGGCCCAATGGGGCCGCAGATTGCCTCGTGGGCGTCTCGGTTCTCTTGCCATGTCTTAACCATTTTTCACCTCCAGCAACTTCTTCGCGTCAAGTACAGCACTCAGCATCTTTGCGCTGTGCCCATGGCTATCCACGAAGTCGTTGATTTCTATTTGATGGAGTAACGTAGATAGACCAGTGCGGAGGGTGTCACGCTCTGCCGCTAGTCGCTGGTTCGCTGCCTGCACGACTTCAATGCTTCCGGCTTGCATGTCTAAGTCTGCCACAAGGGCTTCGATGGCATCGGCTGCACTGAGCAGAGGGAATGCGTAATCCGCAAGTAGCGTTTTTTCTGCACGGGTACGCAGACGTTCAATCAGTTCTGTGTAGTTGGTCATTGCTTGCTCCTTGCTGCGTCGATGGCAAAGTCAGGGCGCTTCCAGGTTCCGCGCACGACTGCAATACAATCGTCCGAGTCGAGCATGTAGTCTCCGTGGGTGACGCAGTAGTCGTCCTCTGCCTTTATGGCCTCGCAAATAGACTCCCGCAGCTTCGCAATCTCCGCATCCTTGTCCTGCACAGGCTGCACAGGCTGCACTGGTGGGTAGTTGTAGCAAGGGCCATCGGAGCGATGAACTCCCGATGTAGTTGGCTCTCCGCATACGCAACGCACAGGCTGCACTGGTGGGTGGGCGTAGAGCGAACGAATGTTCCACCAGCCAGAAGCGACTGCGTTTTCGTAATGCTTCTGGCTGGCGAAGTGATGCCATGTACCATCTTCGTGTGACTGATACTGGTGCGAAACAGGCTCCCCCGCAAGCATGTCCAGCCACTTCTGGTTCACTGCGGCTTCGACGTTGCGGCATATATCCCCGAGAGTTGGTGAATTTAAAATAATCAGATCGCGTTGATCGTCAGTCAATGGTGTTGGGGTTTTCATTTCAAAATGCCCCCAGCGATTTGACGTGCTTGTTGCCGTCGTTGCGGCAGTAGCCGCCTGTCTCCCCTGCGTAGGGCGCGGTCGTGAAGTGCGTGCGCGGCAGCGCCACTAGCGGATCGTGAGGCCGGGGCTCGTACCCGGCTCGGGCCTTGTGCGCGTTGGTAGTGTTGACCTTGGCCTCCAGCTTGGGCACCGGGTGGTTGGCGAGGTACTGGGCCAGCGCCGAACGCCCGGCGAGCGTGAGCATGAAGAGCACGCGGCCGTTGCCGTAGGGCTTTTTCTCTACCCAGCCGCCGGCCTGCAGGCGGGCCAGCTTCTGCGAGGTGATGGCCCGCTCGCTGTCGCCGAGCAACTGGCACACGACGGTGGCCAGCGGCGCCTTGAGGGTGCTGATCGCGTAGAGCGTGCGGTATTGGTCTTGTCGGAGGTTCATGATGCGTTCCTCCTTACTGCTTAGAAACGATGGACAAGATGACTGCCGCCCAGTTGACGACAAGAGACAGCGCCAGCAGGGCGATGTACACGGGATGGTCTGATAAGCGATTCATGATTACTTCAGGTTGAAAAGCCAGGTGAAAAATCCAGAGTGGTACAGGCCGATGGCGGCGCAGGTGGCGGCCAGTCCGACCAGCGCCAGGGCGTTGCGCACCCAGCGGATGGCATCGTCCAGCGTGACCAGTGGGGTGTCTTGCTGGTCGCTCATTGCCACACCACCGCCAGTGCAATGACGATGCCCAGCAGGCCAGCAAAGACCACGCACAGGTCGCCCAGGTGGTAGGGCTGCTCGTCGGTGTCGATGCGGTTGCTGGTGTACGGGCCGAAGGCTTCGGTAAGGGTGCGCGGGTGGCGCTTTTCGGTGTGGTTCATCAGTTACTCCTTCCGTTGTTGGTGGAGTAATTGTAGCACTTGCTAAAACCCTACGGAAATGCTTGGTTATTCCGGCGCCACGTCGTCGAGGGCTTGGTGGTAGCCGTTGTCGTAGCCCATGGCGTACGCCCGTGCGCTTACTTCCTGCAGATCCGAGGCCCGGGCGTCCAGCACCGCGCTGATGGCTTTGTGCATCGGGTCGTTGGTGATGTACGCCAGGCGCTCCATCTCTTCCAGGGTCAGGTTGCGGTTGAACATGGTCAGTCCTTGCCTGGGTGGCCTTTTGGCGGCACACGATACCCGGATGGGTTGTAAAGCCCCGGCGCGCTGGGTGGCGCTATCACGCTTCGTCGTTCAGGGCAGTCAACATGGCTACACCCTTCCTTCGGCGGTTTGTTGCAGAGCGCGCATTTCTTTTTCTCTGTGGTCATGTCAGTCCTTTCGGTATCTCGTGGTTTCAAATCCCGCAGCAGCCAGCGGGATGCCCTTCGCCCAGGCGGGCACCGTGGACATCAGCTCTGCCAGTCGGGTGTGGCTGTAGGCGCTGGTGTCTGGGGTTTCTGCGATCAGCTCGTCGTGCACGGACAGCACGATCTCGTAGCCGTCACGCTCGATCAGCGGCATGTTGTAGCCGAGGATGTCGCGGGCGAAGGCCTGCGTGGCGTTCTCGATGAGCTTGCCCCCGTAGGTTTTGATCGGCCCCCACTGGCGCGTGTACTGGTTGACGCCGAAGTAGGTGATCTGCCCGTCGTCATCCACCTTCGGGTTGATGTAGCAGAGATACCGCCCGCTGGGCAGGCGCACCCGTAGCCATGCGCCATCACGGCGTACCTTGAGGTGGCGGCCGATGTCGAAGGTCTCGCCAGGGTTGGCGATCGCAGCGCGCACGCTTTCGCCTGCAGCCTTCCACAGCGCGACGGTCATGGGGTGAGCATCGCGCCAGGCCAGCACCAGGATCTCGCAGGCAACCCATACCCGATCGCTCAGGCCGTGCGTGCTGCGGCGTTGTTTCTTGAACCAGGCCAGCATGCCCTCGGCGCGCTCGATAGCTTCGCGGCCTGCTGTCTGCCATACCGCATTGGCCAGCTCTTCGAGGTCGAGGCCATACACTGCGGCGAAGGTAAGGAACGCGGCCACGCCGCCCTCGTAGCCGAGGCCCAGCTCCATCACCTTGCCGATCTGGCGCTGGTACTTGGCAACAGCGGCCGGGTCGACGTTGAACGCGCGGGCGTAGGCTGCGATGTAGAGGTCGGGGCCGAGGCCAGCATCGAACTCGGCGAAGGCCTTGAGCTTCCACATCTCACTGGCAAGGAACGCCAGCCCGCGGCCTTCGATGTTGGACAAGTCGGCCACGCAGAACTTGCGGCCTTCAGGTGCGATGATCGTACCGCGCACCGCGTTGGCGGTGAGGCGCATCACGTTGGTGAAGAACAGGTCGGCACAGCCGGCCTTCAGCGCCTCGATGCCCTGGTCGATGTCCTCCTGCTTCATGTCGGGGCGCGTCATGTTCTGGGGCTGGAAAATGCGACCCGCCCAGCGGGCAGTGCGCTGTGCGCCTGCGAACTGCAGCGTGTTGCGCAACCGGCCATCGTGGCTGGTGGCGTTGACCAGCGCCTTGTACTTGGCCGTGCTGGTCTTGGTGGCCTCCAGGCGCAGCGACAACAGCAGGCGCACGCCCTCGGGCAGATCCGGGTCTTCGATGCGACGGCGCAGGGTGTCGGCCTTCATGTCGGGCAAGTCCACGCCGTACTCAGCACAGATGAACGCGAGCAACTGGTCGCGCTTGCTGGCGTTCTGCACCAGCCCGTCGGTGGCTTCGATTACTTCCGACTTGAGTCGGGCCTGCTCACGCGCGACTGCATCAATCGCCCCGCGCGCCAGGTCAAGATCAACCGCAAACCCCCGATCGTTGATGCGCTGGTCAAGGTGCCAGAGCGCCATCTCAGGATGGCCTGCGCGGTAGTTCCAGCGGGGGAGTCGTTGCCCGATGGCTCGCATCGCCACGATGTCCTGCCGGCTGTACTCCAGGAACTCAGACCATTCCTTGGGGTGTGATTCACGGGTTGCCCTCCGTAGCAAGTGGCCCTTCGGCCGTGGTTTTGCCAGTAACTGAATGAGGTCTTTGCCTCGTTTGTCTTTTGCCTTGTCGGCTTCGAGCCCGACGATCTGACCCACCTTGTCGAGGCTGCCTGGCAGGCCGTGTGCCATCGCCTGGATCATCGTGTCCTGCCAGCGTTCCACGGGCACGTCGATCCCCCAGCAGTGCCGGATCATTGTGCGGTCGAAGTGCGACGAGTGCGCCACCACGGTTACGTGGGGGTCGCGCAGTAACGCCTGCAGCTCGGTGCTAGGCATCAGCCTGCCTGTTAGGTCTTCGACAACAGGGTCGCTGTCGCCTACTGCCCACTGGGCTACGGTGATCTCCGTGCTTGGGTGTTCAGCGTACACATGCGTCCCTGCTTTGCGTAGGTCAACCTCAGAGTACGATTCGGTGTCGAACCAAAGGATTGTCGTCATACGTGCTCCCATCCGGCGGCCGTGCGGGCACGCACTTTTTCGGCGCGAGCCGCACGGCTGATCGACGGGTAAACAACCCCGGACGGAGCACGCACTGCCTTGGCTTGGGTCTTCAACCCCAGTTCAACAGCGTGCTGCTGGTTGCGCGACTTCGTGCACCATTCAAGATTGACCAAGGCGTTGTTTGCCTTAACACCATCCCTGTGGTTTACGTCCTCTGCGTCGGCCTGCTTCTGCAGAAAAGTGCGCGCCACCAGAAGGTGGACGGCGATCGTGCCGTAGCCACTTAGGTTCACGATTGGGTATCCGCGGCAGTCGCCCGGACGCAACACCGTACCGCGCGCCAAGCGTTGATACTCCATGCCGCTTTTACTCACGCATCGGACATACCGGTCAACGCTGCGCACACGACCTAAGTCGCTTGCTTCGTATCGGCCCTCGTAGCCGGGAATTGGTTTCCATGTTTCTTGTGCCATAGCAAAGGATGTCCACTATCTGGACACCCTTGGCTATAGCCACCCGTTCCTGGGGATGGGCGCTCGTCGTTTCAGACATGCACGCCCATTTCGGATCGCCGGTGTGGTGTATCGCGCGGGTCACCGACGACCCCATCCCCAAGCTTGTTAAAGACCGGTGGGTGAGTCCGGCCTCGGAAGTAGCATGTCCCCGCTATGCTGTATCAGGCGAAGTCGTCGGCGCCCGCGCCTTCGGTCACTTCGTCGAACTCGTCGGCGTCGGCTGGGCGGCCACCGCCGAAGCTGTCGCCGTCGCGCACGAACTGGACACCGCGCAGGCTGGCGCTGACACCAACGCCCTGGCTGTCGTAGACAAAGAAGTCCACGGAGGCGTTGACGTAGCAACCGGCGTAGGGCTTGCCGTCGCCTTCGACCAGCGGGCTGCGGTCAGCGGCGATGACGGTGGGGCGAGAGGTGGATTTGGCAGACAAGGCCATCATGCCCTCGTAGCCGTCGTAGCTCTTGGTGTCGCCGTCTTGCCAGCAGAACTTATTGGGGTTGCCACGCACAGACTTGAGGATCTGCTCGGCCTTCTGCGGGTACTTCTCCTTCAGCACGGCCAGGATCTTGGCCTCGACAGCCTTGACCTGGGGGTCGTCCTTGGGCACCAGAAAGGTGGCCTTGAACTTCGGGTCGTCGCCGGGCTTGAAGGCCTCGGCCTTGAACAGGCCGGGGAAGGACAGGCGCACGTTGGTGAGCATCACGCGGCCGATGGGGGTGGGTTTTGCGGACATGGTTAGGGTTCCTTTCAGGGAGAGTTAAGCGAGATCGTTTTGGGTCACGTCGGTGAAATCATCAGCGACCGGCGTGACCTCGATGGCCGGGCGTGAATCGGATGCAGGAGCCACATGGGCCTTGCCCTCAGACTGGGTAATCAAGTCCTTGAGCTTGGGCCACTGGCGCGGGCCGATCGTGCCGGCCTTGGCCAGCTTCTCGGCGCTCGTCGGGCTGATGAGCTTGAAGTCGTACATGTCTTCGAGCTTCACGCGCATGGTCTTCAGGGTTTCCTCTGCGACCTTGGCGTCAGTCCACTGGCGTGCACCGCGCTTGCCCTGGACCAGCTTGAAGCCCGGCACTGGCTCACCCGCGAACAGGCGGCGCTCGGCTTCGGCACGGATTGCCTTGCACCAGTCCTCGATCAGGTCGACCTTGGACAGGCAGGCAGCGATCCAAGCGGCGTCGGTGTGGTCGTAGCCGCTGAACGGCAAAACGGCTTCGGCAAAATCGTCCGGGCTGGCCGGCGTAATGTCGAACGCGGTGGAACTCACCTCGTCGCGCAGCTTCGGGCACTCGGCTTTGGCAGCGCAGAACTTGCACTGCTTTTCACCGGGGCGCAGGAACAGGTCCTGCCATCGGTCTTGGTCTTCCTCGGTCGAGGTGCGCGCTGCGTTCTTGGCAGTGCACACCGCGCTACGTGCAGCACCACGGCCCCACGCTTCCAGTTCCTCGACCGACAGGTCGTACTCGCTGGGCGCGTTCTTGATGCGGGGCTGGCTGATGGCCATGCGAACGCGGTCGAACACGTCGACCACACCCTGGAACTGCTGCAAGGCACCGAGTGCGTACAGGCTCATCTGCGGGTTCTTCTCCGCAGACACCTCGACGCCCATGCCGTACTTGAAGTCGACCACGATCAGCTCGGTGCCACGCGCGACAATCACGTCGGCGGTGCCCCAGGCTTCGAGCTCGGGCGTGTCCAGGTACTGGCTGTAGTTGACGCGGATGTCGGCGAACACGATGCCGTCGTCACCCTTGAGGGCTTCGACGTAATCGACGCACACCTGCACATGGCCGGCCATGTCGTCTGTCACCTCGAAGGTGAAGCCGTCGGCCTCGATGAGGCGGCCGATGTAGGCGGCTGCCGGGCGTTCTTCCTTCAGCGCCCAGGTCAGAACCTGGTGCGCGGCAGTGCCTTCCGCGGCGTACTTGCTGGCGCTGCGTGGCTTGCCGGCTTCGAGCACGATCTTGCCCGGGCACAGCATGATCGACTCGAACTTCGAGGCCGACCAGGTGGAGTGTGCAGCCTCGGACATTACGCTGCTTCCAGTTCTGCAGTCTTGGCCTGCACGGCAGCCAGCGCGGCAGCCCACTTGGCCTCGGGCAGTTCCTTGAAGGTCTTGACACCGAACGACTGGGCCACGGCGCCAGCGGCTTCGCGGCTCTTACCGGCCAGGGTGAACACGGCCTTCTGCAGCACCGCATATTCCACGGGCGCGCTCGACGAGGCAGTCGACGCAGCGGGGGCTGCCTGTGCGGAAGCCTCCGCAGCAGGCTTTGGGTCAGTAGTCGCAGCAGTCGAGGCTTGCGGTTGGGTTTCCGCAGATGCTGCAGCGGGGGCTTTCTCGGCGGCCGTCTTCGTAGGCGCAGCGTCGGCCTTGGCAGTAGCTGGGCCAGACGCAGCCTTTTGGGCCGCAACAGGCTTTGGGCTGTCGGTGCTCACCAGTGCGGTGTTGGCCAGCGTGCTGGCGGGGATCTCGCGCAGCGCGGCGATGGCCGCCTCGATGCTGTTGAACTGAAGGGTGAGTTGGATCACGGGGTTTCCTTTCGTGGTTGGTAAAGTAGATTGTAGCGTCTGCTACAGCGTTTGGGAAAATTTTTAGCTGATGACACTGGCAAGGCCCTGGTTAGGCCTTGACGCTGGCATCAAGCTAAGAAGTGTGCGCAGCTCCTTTTCGGCCTCGTCGTACTTTTCTGTGTAGCGAACGTATTGGTCGTAATGTTTCCGCCCTGTCTTGCTGTCGCTGACTTCCATCTGGTGCCAGCGGGTGTAGCCCTTTTCGGCCAGCTTTTTTGCCCGTGCCATTTTGTCGAGCAGCGCAAGCGCTTTCGTGTTCATTGGTACTCCTTTGTGTTGATGACACTGGCAAGGCCCTGGTTAGGCCTTGACGCTGGCATCAGCTCAGGTTGTAGGCGGCGGCAAACGCTGCCTGGCTTGCATGGCGCTCCAGCGTCTGAGGGTTGACGCGGTAGTCGTTCATAATCGTCACGCCATCAGCGCCCTCGTCCTCGATGCGGTAGCCGCCGACATAGCACCAGAGCTTTCCGCCGACGTTGTTCAGTGCGCACATGGCGCTGTAGACGGCTTCGGCTTGGGCTTGGTTGAGGATCATGGCTTTCTTCCTTGTTAGGTTGGCGATGGTCAAATTGTAGCAGATGCTAAAATACCCATGCAATAAAAACCCGACTGAAAAGCCGGGTCTTTATTGCTCTGGCGAGCGTCAGCCTGGGAAGAGCAGCACGTCTATGGCGGTCAACAGCAGGGTGCCGATGGACACCCACAGTGCCCAGTTTGCGGTATTGCGCACCTCGGACAGCGGGTCCTCATAAAGCCCGCCGTGCTCGACCAGGTACGCGATTCTCTGCTTCAACTGCTCGTCCGTCATCGCATCAACTCCATAAGTTTGCGGATGTAGTTCTCATCAAGTCTTCCCGTGACCCGCCAGTGGTCATAGGCAAGTGAGACAAGTGTCGCGTATTTGTCCGGGTCCAGTTTGAGGCCTGCGTCACGGATCGCAGCGGCAACTGCACGGACGCATTGAGAAAGACTCTCATCATCGACGCCTTGGCCCGGGCTTTGCTCTTGGTCCATCCAGGTGGCTGGCAGTCCGAGCTTACGTTCGACCTCACGGGCGACTTTCTCGCTGACCTCACGGCTGGGGTGGGGGCCGATGAGCTGGGCCAGGTACGAGCCATTGCTGTGCCCGAGCTTGCGCGACAGGCTGGTCGGCCCACCCCATTGCTTGGCCAGGTTGCGCAGGTTCTCCCGGCGTATCTGGTACACGCTTTTCATCGGCCCAAAGTAGCACGATGAACATCTTGCTGCAATAACTGTGCAGTTTGCTAAAATGCCGGGCATGAAAACCATCACACCCATGAAAGCCTGGATGGCTGCGGCCACGGCCGACGAGCAGGAGATCCTTGCCAAGCGCATCGGCTCCACCCGTGCAAACCTCTACCAGTACGCAGGCGGCCACCGCGATGCGAGTGCAGCCCGGGCTGGCGCCATCGAGGCGGCGACCGCCGAGATGCACAAGCACAGCAAGGGCCGGCTGCCGAAGGTCTACCGCACGGATCTGTGCGATGCCTGCCGCCAGTGCCAGTACGCAGCGAAGTGCCTGGGTCAGCGCGCTGTGGTCAGTGACTTCCCCATTGTCGATAGTCGGCAGATGGAGCTGGGGCTGTGATGGTTCTTGCGGGTCTGTGGGTGGGCTTCATGCTTGGCTTCATCACTGCGGCGATCATGGCCGCCGGGCGGGACGGCGGGTGATTACCACGCTTGCCGTCGGCATGAAGCTGCGCTTGCCCAGCGGCAACGCCGTGGTGCTGCTTCGCCGTGAGCGCCGGCACTGGGTCTGCGAATACACGGCCGCCTCGAAGGCCCGGGGCGAGGTGGAATTCTCCGGCGCGTACCTGCGCAAGTTCGGGCGCCGTCTGTAAAGTCTTTACTTTCTGCTACAGTCACGGGTAGCCAAACCGAACTGTCCCGCCATGGGTGGGGGTTCCCGGCCCGTGGACAGCGGGTTGGTTTGGCGACTTTTCCGGGAATCCCCACCCATGGCGCTTTTTTGAAAGTCGCCTATGAATTTGACCTTCGGCTCCGTGTGCTCAGGCATCGAAGCTGCCAGTGTCGCGTGGCACCCCTTGGGGTGGCGTGCCTCCTGGTTCGCAGAGATCGAGCCCTTCCCCAGCGCAGTCCTCGCGCACCACTACCCTGACACCCCGAACCACGGGGACATGACCGCACTGCCCGAGCTCATCCTGCTCGGCCACGTCAGTGCCCCTGATGTGCTGTGCGGGGGCACACCCTGCCAAGCCTTTTCTGTCGCCGGTCTGCGCAAGTCTCTCGACGATGCTCGCGGCAATCTCTCCCTCACATTTTGCGAGCTCGCCAATGCTATCGACATCTCTCGCGCCCACGACAACAAACAACCCGCCGTCATCTTCTGGGAGAACGTCCCCGGCGTGCTCAACACAAAGGACAACGCCTTCGGCTGCTTCCTTGCTGGCCTTGCCGGCGAAGACGATGCGCTCGTCGCACCAGGGGGTAAATGGCCGAACGCTGGTGCTGTGTTTGGCCCCCAAAGAGCAGTCACGTGGCGGGTCCTCGATGCCCAATATTTCGGAGTGGCCCAACGACGCCGCCGTGTGTTCGTTGTCGCAAGTGCTCGAAACGACTTCGATTCCGCAGCGGTTCTTTTTGAGTTCGACGGCGTGCGCCGGGATACTGCGCCGAGCCGACAAGCGCGGCAAGAAACTACCGGATGCCTTGAAGTCGGCCCTTCAGGCGGTGGCTTCACAGAGCTAGCGCCTACGCTCGATTGCAGATCAAAGAACGGCCCGGTGCAAAACCAGATCGGCGCCGGTGTGGTCCAGGTGTGCCCTACGCTGCGCGCTGGCGGCAACAAGACCGGAGGCGACAGGCCGCCAGGTACTGACGTGGATACGGCGGATAGCTTGGTCGTAGCATTCGGCGGCAACAACACCGCCGGACCAATTGACCAGGCCACCGCCTTGAACGCGAACCGAGGCTGCCATAACCCTGGCGACTTCGAGGCTGGCACGTTGCTGGTGCAACACAGGTCGGAAATGCACCCCTGCGAGTTCTGCGGCTACGTATTCGACCACGACAAGCTGGGACGCTACGGGTGCCCGAATTGCGAGGGCGAGGGGCTTGCGACTGCGCCGGTGGCGTTCCAATCAAGCCAGTCGGGCGTGAGGCTGTCAGACACCCACGCAACGCTGGACGCCAACAACGGGCCGCGCAGGCACAACGGGGCGTTGGTGCCGGTGGCGTTCACTCAGAACAGCCGCAGCGAGGTGCGAAACATCGGCGGCGACGGGCAAATCGTTGGGGCGCTGGCGGCCGAGTCTGGAGCTCAGCAGCAAAACTACTTGGCGACCGCCATGCAAGTGCGCCGCCTGACCCCGGTCGAGTGCGAGCGCCTGCAAGGCTTCCCCGACGGCTATACCGCCATCCCATGGCGCGGAAAGCCCGCCGACCAGTGCCCGGACGGCCCACGCTACAAGGCGCTGGGCAACTCCTGGGCGGTGCCGAACGTGCGCTGGATTGGCTGGCGCATCGCTGCTGAACTGTTCGGGGGCCTGGCATGAGCAACGTCGCCCCCATCACTCCGCACCTGCGCAACGTCGAAGCCCCGGCCGCCATCCGTGATCTGCCCGCATGGGTGATCTGGCGGTTCGAGGCTGTACCAGGTGGTGGCAAGCCCCGCAAGGTTCCGTACTACGCTGCCGGTGGCAAGCGTCACGGCGAGCAGGGCGGCCCCAACGACATCGCGCACCTCGTCACCTTCGACGCGGCCAAGGCAGCGGCAGCGCGCCGTGGCTTCGACGGCGTGGGCTTTGCCACGCTCAAGCAGTTCGGCGTCTGCGCTCTGGACTTCGACAACTGCATCAGCGACGGCAAGATCAACCCCCAGGTCGAGGCGCTGCTCGGCGACACCTATGCCGAGTTCAGCCCGTCGGGCCAAGGCATCCGTGCGTTCTTCCAGGGCGACCTCGGCAACGGCAAGGCGATCCGCAATGTCGACTTCGGCATGGAGTGCTTCAGCACCCGCGGCTTTGTCACCTTCACCGGCAACACGCTCGACCTCACCGAGCTGCTGGGCAATGACGATGTGGTCGCCCCCATCTCGCAGGCCGTGCGTGACCTGCACGCGCAGCGGTTCGTGCGCAGCACCGAGCCTCTGGAGACCGGCACCACTGGCGAGCCTGCGGGGCTGACCACGGCGCAGATCCAGGAGTGCCTGGCCGCGCTGCCCACCGACCTGCACTACGACGACTACATCATGGTCGGCATGGCCATCCACTGCGAGACTGGCGGTGCCGGCTTCGAGCTGTGGGAAGAGTGGGCCGCCACCAGCCACAAGTACAGCAGCCGGGAGTACAACGAAGACCGGTGGCGCAGCTTCGGCAAGGGCAACGGCACCACCGTGACCGGGCGCAGCCTCATGCGCCTGGCGAACCAGTATGGCGCCCGCATCAGCATCAGCGGTGTGGCATCTGCTGAAGAGTTCGACGCGATCGCACAGACCGAGGCCGTGGACGACATCGCAAGCGAGTTCCCCACCACCGAGGCAGCACCAGCCAAGCCCCAGCGGTTCGAGGTGCTGTCGGCCGATGCCTTCGCCAATCGCCCGGCGCCCACCTGGATCATCAAGCACGTCCTACCAAAGGCCGAGCTGGTGGTGCTGTTCGGTGCCAGCGGTGCCGGCAAGTCGTTCGTGGCGCTGGACCTGGCCGGCGCCATCTGCCGTGGCGTGGAGTGGCGCGGGCGCAAGGTCAAGCAGGGCAGGGTGGTCTACATCGCTGCAGAAGGCGCTGGCGGCTTTCGCAACCGCATGCAGGCCTATGCCCAACGTAACGAGGTCGACCTCGCCACGCTCGACTTCGGCGTGATCCACGCAGCACCCAACCTGATCCTGAAAGAGGACGCCCTGGACGTGGCCAAGTCGATCCAGGCCAGCGGTGGTGCAGATGTGGTGATCGTGGACACGTTCGCCCAGACCACACCAGGCGCCAACGAGAACGCAGGCGAGGACATGGGCAAGGCATTGGCCCACTGCAAGGGCATACACCGTGCCACGGGCGCTGTGGTAGTGCTGGTGCACCACGCAGGCAAGGACCCAACGAAGGGCGCCCGGGGCTGGTCAGGCCTTCGCGCGGCTGCCGATGCCGAGCTGGAGGTGATCCGTATGCCCACGGCACGGGTGTTGCGCATCTCCAAGCAGAAGGATGGCCAGGACGAACTGGAGTGGGGCTTCGACCTTGAGCAAGTTCAGATTGGCGTCGACGAGGATCTGGAGCCCATCACCTCCTGCACGGTGGTGGAGGCTGCGGTGCCAGCCGTGGGTGGGGTTGCCGACAGAAAGCTAGGCAAGAACGAGAAGGTGGTGGTCGAAGTGATAGGCGAGATTGCCGAGTCGCAGACTGCGGGCATCGAGGTCGGCCCCGTCCTGACTGAAGTTGCCAAGCGTCTGATGGCCCGCGATGGCGTTGACCGTGACCCAAAGGGCAATGCGAAACGCAATGCTCGCAAGGCGCTGAACAACCTTTGCCAAGGCGAGGATCGACTCTACGAGCTGGACGCCGAGACCAACACGCTTGAGGTGTACTGATGAACGCGCAAAAGATTGCAAGTTACACGGATACCCTCACTCCCTCACTTTCACCCTCACTGAGGGTACTGAGGGTTCTGCGGAGGTTCCAAAATACCCTCACCACCCTCACTCACTCTATAGGAGTGAGGGGAGGTGAGGGTGAACCGGGGGTGATGAGGGTAGGGAATGCGCAATTTTTTGCACGTAAGGACTGGAAGACGGGAGCGCGTAAAACTTTGCAGATTGGGCTGGAAATGGCGAACCTGCAACAAATTGCAGCTTGAAAGGACTGGAATGCAAAAACTGATCGCATTGAACGAGAACTCTCGGCGGGTGGGTGAATCGCATCCTCGCGCCAAGCTGTTGGACTCTGAGGTCGCCCTGGCGCTGGAGCTGCTGGAGTCGGGCATGTCGCTGGCGCAAGTGGCCGGCAAGATGGACGTGTCGAAGTCTTGCATCGCGCATATCGCATCTGGGCGCCGCCGTGGTCAGGCCATTGCCCGAGTCGTTCGCGTGTCCGTGACTGATTAGCGCCTTGCTAAATTCCGATCATGTCAAACGCAAAGCCCTACGACTGGAAGCCTCTCTACCTGGAAGCCCTGCGCCACATCCCTGTGGTGACGCACGGCTGTGAGGCGGCCGATGTTCACCGCACCACCGTGATGCGGGCGCGCAATGACGACCCTGAGTTTGCCGAGGCGGAGAAGGAAGCCATGGAGGCTGGCATCGACCGCGCCGAGCAGGAGGCCTTTCGCCGTGGCGTGGTGGGCTTTGAAGAGCCGGTGATCCACCAAGGCCGTGCCGCGTGGCAGTACAAGCGCGTGGTCAAGGAAGACGGCAGCGTCGACTTCGAGCCCGTGCTGGACGCCCATGGCCAGCCCGTGCTTCTGACTGTGCGCAAGCACAGCGACGCCATGCTGTCGCTCATGCTCAAGGGCCGACGCAAAAAGGTATTCGCGGATCGCACCGAGCTGACGGGCGCCGAGGGTGCACCCGTGGTGGTTGACGAGACAAAGCGCAGCGCCCGCGTGGCGCAGCTTCTGGCGATGGCCCAGGCCCGCAAGACTGAGGCCGACGAGTTTGGAGATTTGGCATGAGCCTTGACCTGCAGATCCTCGCCGGGCTCATCGTGTGCTGGGTGATCGTCGGGCTTTTCCTGCTGGCCCTATGACGCCACAGCAAGCCCGCGACCTTGAACGCTACCTGACACCGGCCGAGCGCGAAGAGCTCAACGCCCTGGTGCTGGCTGACCTTGAGGAAGCCCGGTGGCGCCCACTGCCTGGCCCCCAGACCATGGCCTACGAGTCCAAAGCCGATGTGATCGGCTTCGGTGGCGCTGCGGGCGGGGGCAAGACCGACCTGGCGGTGGGCATGGCCATCACCAAGCACTACCGCACCCAGATATTCCGACGCGAAGGCCCACAGCTCACCGGCATCATCGACCGCCTGGCCGAGATTGCAGGCTCGCGTGACGCCATCAACGGCAAGCCCGCGGTGTACCGCGACGACGAGGACCGGCAGATCGAGTTCAACTCGATGCCCAACCTCGGCGACGAGACCAAGTACCAAGGCCGACCCAAGGACTTGCTGGTCATCGACGAGGCCGCCAACTTCCTGGAGGCCCAGGTGCGCTTCGTGAAGGGTTGGGTGCGTACCACGCGACCCGGACAGCGCACCTGCACCTTGCTGACTTTCAACCCGCCGACCAACGCAGAAGGCCGGTGGGTGATCGACTTCTTCGCGCCTTGGCTCGACAAGAAACACCCGCTGTACCCCACCACGCCTGGCGCACTGCGCTACGTCTACGTGGACCCGGACACCGGCAAAGACGTGTGGATCGCTGACGATGACGGGCGCATGTTCGTGCTGGAAGGCGGCCACCGTGTCTATGACTTCGACCCGCTGGCCTACCGGCCCGAGCAGATCATCAAGCCCGAGTCGCGCACCTTCATCCCTTCGCGCATCACCGACAACCCCTTCCTGGTGTCCACCGGGTACATGTCGCAGCTCCAAGCCCTGCCCGAGCCCCTGCGCAGCCAGATGCTGCTGGGCGACTTCCAGGCGGGCATCGAGGATGACCCATGGCAGGTGATCCCCACGCGCTGGGTCGAGATTGCCCAGGAGCGATGGAAGGAACGCGCACGCAAGGGCGAACTGCTCTCGATGGGCGTGGACGTTGCCCGGGGCGGCAAGGACAACACCGTCATCGCCAAGCGGTACAAGACCGAGGACACCGAGCACTGGTACGACCGACTGGCCATGTACCCGGGCACCGAGACCCCCAACGGGCGCAAGGTGGCGGGACTGGTGATCGGTGAGCACCGCGACCATGCCCCCATCCACCTGGACGTGATTGGCGTGGGTGCATCACCTTACGACGTGCTTACAGAGGCCAGCCAGCCGGTGTATGGCGTCAACGTGAGCGAGAAGGCCAACGCCACCGACAAGTCGGGGCGCCTCGGGTTCTTCAACCTGCGCAGCCAGCTCTGGTGGCAGATGCGCGAAGACCTCGACCCCGACGCCGAGAATGGCATCTGTCTGCCGCCCGACCAGGAACTGCTCAAGGAACTCTGCGCGCCGCGCTGGGAAATGTCCGGCATGACCATCAAGGTCGAGGGCCGACAGGAGATCCTGGAGCGCGTAGGCCGCAGCCCTGACCGCGCCAGCGCCATCATCCTGGCCCGCATGGAGACCCCGAAGGTGCGCGCCTTGCGCTACCTCGACCGCGAGACCAGCAACGACAACCCGCTGGCGTACGACCCGTACTCGCGCATGTAGCGTGTCCGTGGGGGCGGGGGTGCCTTGCACAATGCCGCGAACAGACAGGAGTTCGCCTCATGTGCATGAGTACCCCGAGCGTGCCACCGCCGCCTCCCCCGCCTCAAGAGATCAAGCAACCTGACAACGCGGTCAAGCCCGCCGACGCCATGCGCCAGCGCCGCAACGCTGCAGCCATGGGTGGCGGCTCCCTGCTCACCGGCCCGGCCGGCGTTGCCTCTGGTGCACTGAGCACCGGCAAGAACACGCTGCTCGGGGGCTGACGATGTGCATGGCCAATGAGGTCGCCAAGGCCGTGACCAGCCCCGATGCTGGCCCCGCGCAGGTTGCCAAGAACGCAGGCGCTGCGCAGGTCGCAAGTGCCGCCCCGGTCTTCGGCCGCCAGCAGCGCAACAGCTCGGCTATGGGTGCTGGCTCCCTGCTCACCGGCCCCAGTGGCATTGCCAACAACGCACTCGCCATGGGCAAAACCACCCTTCTAGGACAGTGATGCTAGACCAACCGATCAACAAGCGACAGCGCGTACTGGCCCGCAAGGCCGCGCTGTGGAACGAGCGTTCGAGCTGGATCACGCACTGGCGTGAGATCAGCGAGTACCAGCAACCACGCGCTGGGCGCTTTGTCGTGACTGATCGGAACAAGGGCGACAAGCGCGCCAACAACATTCTCGACAACACCGCGGTGTTCGGCGCCCGCACGCTGGCCGCCGGTCTCATGTCGGGCATGACCAGCCCCGCACGCCCCTGGTTCAAGCTGGAGATCCGCGACAAGGACCTGATGGAGTCGCCTGCGGTCAAGGCCTGGCTGCACGACAGCGCGGCCCTGCTGCGTGCGATCTTTGCATCGAGCAACACCTACCGCGCACTGCACACCATCTACGAAGAGATCGGGCTGTTCGGCACCGGCGCCAGCATCGTGCTGCCCGACTTCGACAACGTGATCCACCACTACCCGCTGACCGTAGGCGAGTACGCGATCGCAACCAACGACAAGGGCATGGTCGACACGCTATGTCGCGAGTTCCAGATGACCGTCGGCCAGATGGTCGAACGGTTCGGCGAGGACAACGTGAGCGAGACCGTGCGCTCGCTGTACCGCCGCGGCAACTACGACCAGTGGGTCGACGTGGTGCACATGATCGAGCCACGACGCGCCCGTGACCTGACCAAGCGCGACGCCAAGAACATGCGCTTTGCCTCGCTCTACCTGGAGCCGGGCAAGGACAACTACGACAAGTACCTCAGTGAGTCCGGGTTCAAGCGGTTCCCCGCACTGGCCCCGCGCTGGGTCGTGACTGGCAACGACGTGTATGGCACCAGCCCCGGCATGGAGTGCCTGGGCGACGTGAAGCAGCTCCAGCACCAGCAACTGCGCAAAGGCCAGGCGATCGACTACCAGGTCAACCCGCCTCTGCAGGTGCCCACCAAGTACAAGGAAGCGACCAAGGCGCGACTGCCTGGTGGCGTGTTCTACGTGGACAGCGTAGGGCAAGGGCAGGGCGTGCGCTCGGCCTACGACGTGAACCTCAACCTGCAGCACCTGCTCATGGACGTGCAGGACGTGCGCGAGCGCATCCGGTCGGCCTACTACGCCGACCTGTTCATGATGCTGGCCAACGACAACCGCAGCGGCATCACCGCTACCGAAGTCGCCGAGCGCCATGAAGAGAAGCTGCTGATGCTCGGCCCTGTGCTGGAGCGCCTGCACAATGAGCTGCTGTCGCCCCTGATCGACATGACCTTCGACTATGCGGTCGAGGCCGGCATCCTGCCCGACGCCCCGCCCGAGCTGCAGGGTGTCGACCTCAACGTGCAATTCATCAGCGTACTGGCGCAGGCCCAGCGTGCCGTCGCCGCCCAAGGCGTGGATCGTCTGCTCGGCACCGTCGGCCAGCTCGCAGCCCTCAAGCCCGAGGTGCTGGACAAGGTGGACTTCGACCAGGTGGTCGACGACTACGGTGACATGTACGGGGTCAACCCCAAGATCATCGTGTCCGACGACGCAGTGGCCGCTGCGCGCCAGCAACGCGCACAGCAAATGGCCGCACAGCAAGCAGCCGCCGCTGCACCGCAGATGGTCGAGAGCGCGAAGACCGCCAGCGAGATCAACCCGCAGGGCCTGCAGGATGTGATGACCTCACTGCAGGGCTACGGGACGGTCAACGGCGCTACGGTATAATCGAGCGACAGCAGTCCGAGGCTAGGCTGTATAGCATCCCTCGGGCCATCAGCGCAGTGCCTTCGGAGTTGTATCAACCGGTGCAGCTAAAGTGAGCCGAGGGTGCTGCGATGATGGTTCCGGGCCAGTGCTTGCAGACACTGGGTTGACCCGGTGGTATCTGCCTTGGAGCTGGTAGCGCTGCCAGCCGTTGCCCACGAAACGGGCGCCATCACATCAGCGGCGGCGTGGAAAGCTAACGCAGACACGCACAACAGCAAATAGGCACCTGTTCAATTCAGGTGGGCGGCATGGTTGGCACCGCATGCGGCAGGAAACTGCGGGGGATGCCAAAGGAGGGGCCACTGTAGGCCCCGCGCCGGGGGTAGCGTCCGGCCCGCTGATGTGATGGTCAAGCGCCTTCCTTGTTTTTGGGAAAAGGACTAGGGAGAGGCGCAGGATTGGGGTAACCCGGTCGCCATCATCGAAGTGGAATGCGCAGGCTGATGCGCAAGATACGTAACTGCATGCCGCTCGAAATCGTCAGAAGTGGCGCCGTACAGTCGTGAGTGCATGCAAGCTGGAGATCAGTACCAGCACACTTCGATGATGGTTGCCCGCAAGGGCTGGCACGAAGGGTTAGGTCCGTATCGCGTCCCCTGTGCAAGATACCCGTACCGCGTGCGCTGAGAGATACGCCAGCCGAAAGACACGCGAGCCATCAACTAAGCCACCTTCGGGTGGCTTTTTCTTTGGCGTGTCCGTGAGCGCAACGCTCACCTCTACGATGCGCGCGTGGTAATCAACAACGACCCTACAGACCTGAAGCGCCAGGACCGCGAAGCCGATGCCGAAGAGGCGGTGGCACGCGACCGCCGACGCAAAGAGCTGGACGATCTGCGCTGGTTGCTAGGCCACCCACAAGGCCGTCGCATCGTAAGCCGTCTACTGGACGAGGCCGGTGTGTTTCGCAGCTCCTTCAACCACAGCGGCAGCGTCATGGCTTTCGCAGAAGGGCGCCGACACATCGGGCTGTTTCTGACCGGTGAACTGCTCGAAGCGTCTGCAGATGGGTACATGAAAGTCCTGAAGGAATTTAAGGCCAAAGATGAGTGATCCGACCGATACGGGGACCAGCACACCTACCAACGACGCTGGGGAACCGAAACAAGCTGATGTGAACGCAGGCACCCCTGCGGCATCGACCGACGCGCAGCCCACCACGGAACCGAAGGCCGCCGAGCCCCAGGTGCCCGAGAGCTACGAGTACAAGATGCCCGAGGGTATTGAACTCGATAAGGCAGCCGCCGACGAGTTCACCGCGATTGCCAAGGAACTGAAACTCGACCAAGCCACGGCGCAGAAGGTTGCCGACATTGGAGCCAAGATGGCCCAGCGTCAGACCGAAGCCCACGTCAAGCTGGTGGAGTCTTGGGTCGAACAGGTCAAGACCGATTCAGAGATCGGTGGTGACAAGCTCGACGAGAACCTGGCCATCGCACGTAAGGCGATTGATGCCTTCGGCACGCCCGAATTGAAGGACGTGCTGAACTCCACGGGACTGGGCAACCACCCCGCCGTCATCAAGGCGTTTTACAAAGCCGGCAAAGCAATCAGCGAAGACAAGTTTGTCGCTGGCTCCCCCAAGGGCGCCCCGACAGACGTAGCGAAAATTATGTTCCCCTCCATGAATTGAAAGGTAAAAAATGGCTACTCTCGCAGTAAACAACCCCACCCTGTTGGACGTTGCAAAGCGCACCGACCCCGACGGCAAGATCGACTCCATCGTGGAAATGATGGCTGCCCAGAACCCCGTGCTCGAAGACATGAGCTGGGTCGAAGGCAACCTGCCCACTGGCCACAAGACCACCGTTCGCACCGGTCTGCCCACTCCGACATGGCGCAAGCTGTACGGTGGCGTGCAGCCTGGTAAGAGCACCACCGCGCAGATCACTGACTCCTGCGGTATGCTCGAAGCCTACGCCGAAGTCGACAAGGCGCTGGCCGATCTGAACGGCAACACCGCCGCGTTCCGTCTGAGCGAAGACGCTGCGCACATCGAAGGCATGGCCCAGGAGCAGGCCCAGACCCTGTTCTACGGCAACGAAGGCAGCGAGCCCGAAGCCTTCACCGGCCTGGCCCCGCGCTTCAACTCGTTGTCTGCACAGAACAGCGACAACATCATCGACGCCTTCAGCGGTTCCGGTGGCGACCTGACCTCCATCTGGCTGTGCGTCTGGGGTCCCCAGACCGGCTTCGGCATCTACCCGAAGGGTTCCAAGGGTGGCCTGCAGATGGAAGACAAGGGCCAGGTGACCATCGAGAACGTCGATGGCGCTGGTGGTCGCATGGAAGGCTACCGCACCCACTACCGCTGGGACGCTGGCCTGACGATCCGCGACTGGCGCTACTTCGTGCGCGTTGCCAACATCGACGTGTCCGAACTGAACACCGTGGCCAACACGAAGAACCTCATCACCTGGATGATCCAGGCGGCCGAGCGTATTCCTCAATTGGGCAAGGGTCGTGCGTGCTTCTACATGAACCGCACTCTGCGCGAGAAGCTGCGCCTGGGCATCCTGGAGAAGGTTTCCACGAACCTGAACTGGGAAACCGTCGCCGGCAAGCGCGTGATGACTTTCGACGACATCCCTGTCCGTCGCACCGACGCGCTCATCAACACCGAAAGCCGCGTGGTCTAAGCCAACCCTTGAACTCTGAAAGGACAAGAAAATGATTCTCGACGAACGCAATGAATTTGCCGATGCCGCCTCGGTGGCGGCTGCCGCTGGCACCGCGCTGATCGGTGACGTGATCGACCTGGGCACCGACGGTGTGAACGATGTCGAAGACATGTACGCGGTCATCACCGTGGACACGGAGATCATCACCGCCGGCGCCGCCGGTACGGTGCAGTTCTTCCTGGTCTCCGACTCGCTGGCCACCCTCGGTGGCGGTTCGGTCGCAAGCTGCACCCTGCACGCGAGCACCCAGTCCCAGGCCACCGGCGCCGCTGCAAGCAACGCCGCACTGGCCGCCGGCAAGACGCTGCTGCAGGTCGCGCTGCCCAAAGGTACGTACGAGCGTTACCTCGGCATCCTGTGCACCACAGGCACCACGACCACCACGGCTGGCAAGATCAACGCATTCCTGACACCCACCCCGGTGACCCAGAAGGCGTTTGACGCTCCCTTCCAGCTCTAAGGAGTAGCCCATGAAAGTAGTTGCCATCAAACCGGCTTTCTACAATGGGCGCCGCGTGCGTGTGGGCACCGAGCTCGAAGTCCCTCAAGGACTGAAAGGCTCGTGGTTCGCGCCCGTGGCTGCTCCCGAAGCCAAGGCTGCCAAGGAGAAGCCAGCCAAGGCCGATCCCAAGGCGCTGTCCGAGCTGGGCAACGCCGAAGCCAAAAAGTTCAACGACGTTTTGGCGTAACCGATGCCAGTCGCTCCAGTCACGACTTTCCCTTTCGAGAGTTCTCGGGATGTGGCAGTCACGACCTGGAGCAACATGGCAGCAGGAGATGACGGCGAGCCAGTACGGCTTGCCGTCTACTCCGACCGATCGGTGCAACTCGCTGGCGACTTCAGTGGCGCGAGCGTGACCATCGGCGGCAGCAACGACGGCGTGAACTACCACGCCCTCACAGATACCTCTGGCGCTCCCCTGACGCTGACGGCCTCGGCCCTCAAGCAGATCGTGGAGCTGCCTGTTTTCCTGAAGCCCCGAGTGTTCGGTGGCGACGGCTCCACCAACATCACGGTGATATTGGCGGGCCGAAAGTCGATCTAAGGACCAGCCATGCCAACCGCAAGCTACGTCAAAGTCACGGCCGCCAACGAGGACCTGGCCGAAGGCATCAACGCCGGCACCGACCAGTGGGCCGTCGCCCTGTCGGCATCGGCACCTGCAGGCAAGACCTTCGTGTCGGGCACCACCGACCTGGCCACCAGCGGCGGCTACACGGCGGGCGGGGCCAACGTGAGCACCACCAGCTCAGGCATGAACGGCTCCGACTTCGTGCTGGTGCTTGCAGATCCTGCAGTCTGGACTGGCTCGGGTGGTGGCTTCACCTTCCGCTACGCGCTGCTGGTCAACAAGACCAACAACATCGTGGTGGGCTACTGGGACTACGGCAGCGCCCAGGCCGTGGCCGCAGGCGAGACCGTCACCGTGGACCTCGACCAAACCGCCACCGTCGGCGTCTTCAAGATCACCTAAGCCATGGCCATCACCACACTCGACGGACTCATCGCTGCGCCGTCGCAGCGGGTGAGCATTCTCAAGACCGCCTCGATGACAACCGTGGCGGCCATCCCCTTCACACCCTTTGCGCAGGCTGGCAACCCCGGTGCGGGCACGCTGGCGGGTACGAGCACCGCCAACGGTGTCGTGCCGACCGACGCGGATGCAGGCTTCCCCTCCATCAACAGCTTCGGCGGGCTGAACGGGTACATCAGCAAGGTCGAGTTTGGATCGTCGGTTGCGTGCCGCCTGACCCTGTACGACATGCTGTGGAAGGGTGGCGCGTATGCGTTCAACGCCAACACCGCAGTGACCTCGCCCTCGTGGTCCAGCCGTGTACTGGGCGGCACTGACTACACCAACACCGAGCTCTGGTTCGAGCAGGTGACGGCCGCCACCGGCATCCAGTCGGTGACTGTCACCTACACCAACCAGGCAGGCACCACCAGCCGATCCACCGGCGCGGTGTCGCAAGGCACTGCGGGTATCGTGGGGCGCATGACACCCATGCCCCTGCAGTCTGGAGACACTGGCGTGCAGGCCATCACCAACGTGGCGGGGTCCGTGGCCTCGGCCGGTACGTTCAACGTGCTGGTGCTGCGCCGCCTGTGGCAGGGCCGCGTGCGTATCGCCAACGACGGCGACATCCACGACATGCTCAAGACCGGCCTGGTGCAGGTGTTCGACAACTCGGCCCTGTTCCTGCAGGTCACATCCGACACCACCGCCAGTGGCATCCCCGAGGTAGTGCTCGAAATCGCTGCGGGGTAACCCGTGGCGAAGAACATATTTCGTCGGCAACCGAGTGGCAGGCTAACCACCTCGTCCCTCTACAAGCGGGGTAAGTACGACAACTCCCAGGTCATCGCCGACGACTTCTTCGAGGCGCCTGCAGCACCCTCGGGCGCCTACACCCTCACCGCACTCGGCGGCAGCTACTCCCTGACCGGCGCCAACGCCACGCTCCTGCGCTCCAAGCGCATCGTGGCCAGTGGTGGCAGCTACGCACTCACGGGCCAGTCGGCCAACCTCTACCGCAACCGACGCCTCACAGCATCGGGCGGCAGCTACTCGCTCACCGGCCAGCAGGTCACGATCACCTACACACCGGGCGCCGTCCTCAACAACTACGTGCTGACTGCGCAGGGCGGCAGCTACACGCTGGCGGGTGGCACCGCAACCATCTCGCGCAACCGCAACCTCACCGCGCAAGGTGGCAGCTACGCACTGACTGGTGCCAGTGCCAACCTCTACCGCAACCGACGCCTGACCGCATCGGGAGGTGCGTACAGCATCACCGGCCAACAGGCCACGGTGCTGCGCTCAAAGCGCCTGGTGGCCAGCGGTGGCAGCTACTCGCTCACGGGCGCGAGCGCGAACCTGTACCGCAACCGCAAGCTCACCGCCGTCGGTGGCAGCTACGCCTACGTCGGACAGTCCATTGTCATCACCAAGACAGGCATGGTGTGGCCGCTTGAGGCTGATGTGCGCGCGGGCGTGCAGTACGGGCCGACAGGCACCGAGTACACCGGCACGCTCACGTCCACGGGCGGTGGTCAGGTCTACCTGCGCCGCCGGTAGGCGTGTCCGTGTCCTCCAAGGGTCTCCATAAACTGGAGCCCCAGGAGAACCCGCATGGCCTCAATCGCTCAAATCTGCAACATGGCCCTGAGCCACATCGGTTCCGAGGCTCGGGTCTCAAGCATCAGCCCGCCCGATGGCAGCGTCGAGGCCGGGCACTGCGCGACCTTCTTCGACATCGCCCGCACTGAGCTGATCGAGCCAGGGCACTGGCGCTTCGTGCTCAAGCGCGCCGCCCTCGCGCAAGTCACCAACGCCAGCCTGACCTGGGCCTACGCCTACGCGATGCCCTCGGACTGCATGGCACCCAAGCGCATCCTGCGCCCGATGTCCACCTTGACCGTGTTCACACAGGACGAGCCGGGCTACTCCCCGAACGACGCCGACTCGGCCGACTTCAACGTCGAGGGCGATGTGCTCTACACGAACGAGCCCGACGCCACGCTGCTCTACGTGCGCGACGTGACCGACACCACCAAGTACACGCCGAGCTTCACCGCCGCGCTGTCGTACCTGCTGGCCAGCTACCTGGCCGGGCCGATCCTCAAAGGCAGCGAGGGCACGCGAGTCGGTGATGCCATGCGCGAGCGCGCGATGGCCCTGGCCTCACTCGCCGCCACGGCTTCGGCGAACGCCAGCTCCACCACCCACGACTTCACGCCATCCTCGGTGGCCGCCCGGACATGAGCATCAAGACGCTGCTGCGCAGCTTCGCCGGTGGCGAGATCACGCCTGAACTGGCCGGGCGCCTGGACCTCACCAAGTTCCAGACTGGCCTCGCGCTGGCCCGCAACTTCATCACGCTGCCCCACGGCCCCGCCACCCGGCGCCCCGGCTTCGAGTTCATCAACGAGGCCAAGGACTCGACCGCTGCCGTGCGCCTGGTACCGTTCAGCTTCAGTGCCACGCAGACCGCCGTGCTGGAGTTCGGGCACCAGTACATCCGCTTCCACATCGGTGGCGGCACGCTGCTGGAAACCGCCAAGGCCATCGTGTCGATCGTTGGCTCCACCGTCACTGTCACCGGGCATGGCTTCAGCACGGGCGACTGGATCTACATCGGCGGCCGATACCACAAGATCACATCGACCGGCGCCAACACGTTCACGACCACCGACCTGTGGGGGGTGGCCACCACGGCGGCCGGCACCGAGGCGCAGCGCGTCTACACGCTGACCACCACCTACAACGCCGCCGACCTGTTCGATCTGCACTACGCGCAGAACTCGGACGTCATCACGATCACGCACCCGAGCTACCCGGCCCGTGAACTCAAGCGACTGGGCGCCACCAACTGGACACTGACCGACGTGTCCTTCGCGCCCACGCTATCCGCCCCGGGCGCCCCGACCGTAGTCGCCACGGCCCCAACGGCGGGCAAGCCCTCGCCCTGCGAGTATTGCGTCACAGCCGTGGCCGCTGACGGTGTGACTGAATCGCTGGCGTCGGCCAGCACCACGGTGTCGAACGACCTCTCGATCGCTGGCAACTACAACACCATCTCCTGGTCGGCCGTGGTCGGCGCCAGTCGCTACTACGTCTACAAGCGCCGCGGGGGCGGCTTCGGCTACATGGGTCAGACCACGACGCTGACGGCCCGCGACGACAACATCCTGCCCGACACCACGCAGTCGCCGCCCGAGGACATCATCGACCTCAACAGTGGCGCTGGCGATTACCCGGCGGCCACCACCTACCACGAACAGCGCCGCTGGTTCGCGGGCACGAACGACGCACCCCAGGTGCTGTGGGCCACGCGCACCGGCACTGACACCAACCTGACAAGCTCGCTGCCATCGCGCGATGCCGACGGGATGGAGTTGCGGGTAGCGTCCAGCCAGAACAACCAGATCCGGCATCTGGTCCCGCTGTCCGACCTGATCGCGCTCACCCAAGGTGGGGAGTTCCGCATCTTCGCCGATGGTGCGCCCGCGATCACCCCGACCAGCGTGTCGATCAAACCGCAAGGCTACAGCGGCGCCAACAACGTGCAGCCCGTGGTGACCTCCGGCTCCGTGCTCTACGTGCAGGCCCAGGGCTCGCGCATCCGTGAGCTGGCGTACAACTGGGAGACCAACATGTACCGGTCGGTCGACATGTCGATCATGGCCCCGCACCGGTTCAATGGCTACAGCGTCAACCAGCTCGCCTACTCACGCGCACCGGACCCCATGCTGTGGGGTATTCGCAACGACGGCACGCTGCTGGGCATGACCTACGTGCCCGACCAGCAGGTCTACGGCTGGCACGCGCACGACACCGACGGCACCTTCGAGTCCGTGTGCGTGGTGGCTGAGGACAACGAGGATGTGCTTTACGCCGTGGTCAAGCGCAGCGTGAACGGGCGCGACGTGCGCTACGTGGAGCGCCTGCGCACACGCATCCTGACCAACCAGGTCGACGCCTTCTTCGTTGACAGCGGACTGACCTACGACGGTGCGCCCGTCACCACGGTCAGTGGGCTGTACCACCTCGAAGGCGAGACCGTGGACATCCTGGCCGACGGTGCGGTGGAAACCCGCCAGGTCGTGACCAACGGCAGCGTGACGATCTCGACCGCGGCCAGCGTCATCCACATCGGGCTGCCCATCACGGCCGACGTGCGAACGCTGCCCCTGGCCATCGAGGGCATGGCCGCCGCAGGGCAGGGCACCGTGAAGAACGTCAACAAGGTGCACATGCGCGTGAGCCAGTCGTCCGTCGTGAAGGCCGGCCCCACGTTCGACCGCCTGCGCGAGTACCCAGCCCGTGCGATCACCGACCCCTACGGGTCGCCGCCTGCACTGCGCGATGGCGAGCTCACGCTGTCCATCGACGCGAGTTGGAACCAGGATGCAGCAGTGTGCGTGCGCCAGGACTTGCCCCTGCCGCTGACCCTGCTGTCGCTGACCATCGAACTCCAGACCGGTGGCTGATGTTCTGATCGTCCCTGCGCAGGTCGACGACGCGACCCCGCTGGCGCAGAACCTGCGCGAGAGCGACCTGCAGGAGATGCGAGCCTACGGCCACGGCCTTGAGCCAGAGGAAGCACTGCGTCGGTGCGTGCGTTCGTCGGTGATGGCCTGGTCGTCGTACATCGACGGCGAACTGGCTTGCATCATGGGCGTGGCTCCACTGTCGATCGTCAGCGGAATCGGCTCGCCATGGATGATGGGCACCCCGGTGCTCGACGCGCACAGCCGTATCCTTGTCCGGGAAACGCCCGAGTACATTGCCAAAATGCTAACGGCGTTCCCCCATCTGGTGAACTTCGTCCACACGAAGAACCGAACCAGCGTTCGGTGGTTGCGCCGCCTTGGGTTCACTTTGCACGCCGCAGCCCCCTACGGCGCGCTGGGGGAGCCCTTCCACAAGTTTGAGATGAGAGGCTGATATGTGTGAGCCAACCACGATCGCCCTTGTGGCCACGGCCGCATCGACGGCGATCTCGATGAAAGCCCAGTCTGACCAGGCCGCGGTGAGCTCGGGCATCGCCCGCAACAACGCCGTGATGGCCGACTACGCCGCCGAAGACGCGAAGCGCAAGGGTGAGCAGGAAGCCATGGCCGTGCAGCGCAAAGCCGCTGCGCTCAAGAGTTCCCAGCGCGTAGGTGCTGCCGCCCACGGACTGGATCTCGGCTACGGCACTCCGGGCGACCTGCAGGACCAGACCGACTTCTTCGCGCAGGAAGACGTGAACACCGTGCGCAACAACGCAGCGCGCGACGCCTGGGGCCTGCGCACGCAGGGCCAGAACTACCGCACGCAAGCCAGTGCCACCGAGAGCAACGGGCAACTGGCCATGTTCGGCACGATGCTCGGCGGTGCCGGTCAGGTGGCCGACAAGTGGTATTCGTACAAAGGGAAATAAAACATGCCGACCGTGCCAACCTATGAAGGCCCGCAGGTACGTGCCCAACCGCTGCGCCCTGTTTTCCAGTCTGATGTCGATGTGTCCAGTGGTGCGCAGGCACTGGCCCGTGGAGTAGGCCAGCTTGGCGAGGCCGTCGACCGCATCGCTGAACGCGACGCCACCGTCAAGGCCGAGACCGTCGACACGCAAATCTCGACCGAGTGGCTGAAGTGGGACGCCGAGAACCGGCGCAAGTTCCAGGGCGAGAACGCCGCGGGCTACACCGCTGCTGCAGAAGAGTGGTGGAAGAAAGCCGCCGAGACCTACGGCAAAGACCTGGACCCCCGAGCCAAGGCGCTGGCCTCGCGCTCGCTGGTGCGCAAGCAGGGCGCCGCCATGGGCAACGTCGCGCAGTTCGTGGGCGCCGAGCAGGAGCGCCACGCCGACGAGGTGAACGCCGCCTCTGTCGCCTCCGCGATCCAGTTCGGCATCTCGACCGGGGACGTGGCGGGCTCCGCTGAACAACTGCGATCGATGGCCGCCGCCAAGGGCGCACGCAAAGGCTGGACCACCGAAGAGGTGCAGGCCGAACAACTCAAGAACCTCAGCGGGCTGCACCTGGCGCAAATCTCGAAGCTGGCCGAGCAAGACCCGGCCAAGGCCCAGGCGTACTACGACGCCAACAAAATCGAGATCGCTGCGGCCAACCAGCCCCGCGTTGAAGAGATCCTGAAGAAGGAAGTCGACAACCAATTCGCCACGCAGTTCGCTGCCCAGCAGGCGGGCAAGCCTCTGAGCGAACAGCTCGCAGCGGCTGGTGAGATCAAAGACCCGCAGCGCCGGGAGAAGGCGCTCGTCGAGATCAAGAACAACCACGCTATGGTCGAGCAGGCCAAGCGCGAGACCGAGGCAAAATTCAGCGACCAGGCCTGGCAGCTATTTTCCCAAGGCAAGCGAATCCCCGAGTCCGTGCTGGCTGGCATGGACGGCCGCGAACGTGCCCAGCTCATGGAGTCGCAACGCGCACGCGCGGATCGCGCAGCCGCTGGCCGCCCGGTCAAGACCGACTGGGCCACCTACATTGACGCACGCGAAAAGCTGGCCCGAGGCGAGAAGGTCGATCTGCGCGGGCTCACCGAAAAGATCGGCCCGGCGCAGATGGAGACACTGCTCGACATCCAGGGGGCAGCCGCCAAGGGCGGCAGTGCCAAGCAGGACAGCATGCTCACCGACGAGGGACGCATCAACAACGCGCTCACCGGGCTCGGCATCAACAAGACCAAAGACCCGGAATCGGCGGCGATGCTCACCATGGAGATCGACCGGCGTGTGCGCCAGGCATCACTGGCCAAGGGCGGCAAGGACCTGACGGCCGACGAGAAGCAGAAGGTCGTGGACTCCGTGGTGCTCGACAAGGTGTACGTGGATGAGTGGGGCACAGACCCGCAGAAGCCCGTCGCCCTGCTCAAGCCTGAAGAGATGAGCAAGGCCTATGTCAACGTGAACGGCAAAAACGTAGCGGTATCATCGGTGCCTACCACCGACCGCGTGCAAATCATCTCCGCGCTCAAGGCCACAGGCCTGCCAGTGACGGAGCAGAGCATCGTGCAGATGTTCATGGACGCGAAGAACAAGAACGTATCGAAGGGCCAGGTTAAATGACCGACTACCTCCAGCTTGCACGCGAACGCGCACAGCAGACTCCTGTCGACGCCGACAACCCCTACCTGGAGGTTGCGCAAGAGCAGCAGAAGCTGCAGCAAAACCAAGTTCGCACCGTGCTGGAGCTGGCCTACAAGGACAACCCCGACGTGGCCGCCGAGCGCCAGCGGTTGTCGCAATCCAGCGGCGTGCCCCTGCGCGTGGTCGAGCGCAACCTCGACGAGCTGCGCGTCAAGGAACAAGCCCGTGCCGTGAACCTGGTCGCCATGGCGCAGGACTCCCCGATCCTGTACCGGCAGCTCATGGACCCGGCATTCACCACCACAGCGGTGGATGACCTCAGCACGCTGCAGAACCTGGAGCGCGCAGTCGGCAAAGGTGTGCGCTATGTCGTGGGCGCCGACGGGCAGGGCGGTCTGCCGTCCGACGCGGTGGGCTTCGCCAAGGACGTGGGCCTCGGCGCCACGGTCGGCGTCGGCAAGATGATGTTCGACATGGCCGGTGTGGTGAACGACCTCATCGGCTGGGACGCCGGTGCGCGTGGTGCGCGTGAAAGCGCCAAGCGTGCGCAGGAGTCCATGAACGCCTTTGGCTCGCAAGGGCAATCGTCCACCGCGCAGGCCGTGCGCAGTGGTGCGCAGTCGGCGGGCCAGAACCTGGCGCTGCTGCCGGTGGGTCTTGAGCGTTCGCTCTTCCAGACGGCCAACGCTGCAGCCACCGCCGTGGCTGGGTTGATGTCGGCCGGTGTCGGCGCTGATGCGTTCAACCGCGCCCGCGAGCAGGGCAAGAGCACCCTGCAGGCCGGGCAGTACGCCATCCCCGAGGCGACTTTCGAGTTCGTGTTCGAGCGCATCCCTGCATCCAAGCTGTTCGGCGACGTGGCCGCCAACACCGGCCTGCTCAAGACCCTGCGCTCGCAGGCACTGAGCGAAGGCTGGACCGAGCAGGTCACCACCCTGGCGCAGGACTTCAACGAGTGGATGAACCTGAACCCAGAGAAGACGCTGGGCGACTTCATCGCCGAGCGCCCGGAAGCGGCTTACCAGACTTTCGTCGCCACCATGGTCGGTGTGGGCGTGCAGACTTCCACCATCAAGGGCATCGACAAGATCGTCGAGAAGGCCAGCCAGCAGAAGCTCACTTTCGAGCAGGACCAGTTCCAGCAACAGATGGCGCTGGCCTCGCAGTCACTCCTGCGCCAGCGTAGCCCCGAGCAATTTCGCTCTCATATTCAGAGCATCGTCGACAATAGCGACGAGGCCAAGAAAGAGATTTACATCGACGGCGGTGTGCTGGCGCAGCTCCCGCAGGACGTGCTGGCGCAGCTCCCCGAGTCGGTGCAGTCGCAAATCGCCGAGGCCGCTGCGTCCTCCAGCTCGGTGGCCATCCCCATGGCCGACGTGCTCACCATCGCGCCGGGCACCCCGCTGGAGCAGGTGTTCAACGACAACGCCCGCATGAGCCCTGATGCGCTCTCGCGCGTCGAAGCACAGCAGGCCGGTGAGCAGGCGCAGGAGTTCATCAAGAACGAAGCCGAGCGCGTGCTCAAGGACGCACAGGACCAGCAGGCCTGGGCCACCAGCAGCGAGAACGTGAAGAACACGATCTGGACCCAACTCAACGAGGCCGGGCGCTTCAGCTCCGACGTGAATGAAGCTTATGCCACGCTGCAGATGCACTTCTTCAGCACGATGGCTGCACGCCTTGGCACCACCCCCGAGCAGGTCTACAGCGACTGGTCGCTGAAGGTGGCAGGCCAGCAGGGGCAGGGCGGTGCGATTTTGGATCAGGGAACGAGCGCCGGGCTTTCTCTGTGGCACGGCTCCGCCGACCCGACTTGGATAGACCGGGGCGAAGCCTTCGACCCATCACGCACGGTTAACGCCCCATCCAAATACCAGTTTTTGACGCCCCGCACTGAAGTGGCCGAAACCTACGCCGGCATCAGCGAGATGCAACGTTGGAAGGCGGAGAACGGAATGGGGTCCACCCCCGCCTCCACCGCCGGCATCCGTGAGTTTGTTCTCTCCAAGAAGGCCAAACTGCTGAAGGTCAAAGACGTAAAGAAGACGGCGGCAAAACTCGGGGTTGAATGGGTCGGCGAAAACCCCCTGGAGACCTTGCTCGATGCTGCAAAAGCGCAGGGCTACGACGCGGTGCAGATGGAGATGGATGGCGGCAACGTGGCCGTACTCAACCCCGAACTGCTGCAGCGTCCGCTCCAACAGCTCAACCAATCCCCTGCCTTCGACGGCAGTGAGACTGGCAACAACCCAGTCTCAGGCGACACCATCGAGGTAGACGGCGTGCAGCGCCCGACGCGCAACTCCAACGGCCAGGTGATCCACCCGACCGAGGAAGGCGTGCGCAACTTCTGGCGGTGGTTTGGCGACTCGAAGGTGGTTGACGCTTCGGGTAAGCCGCTGGTGGTTTATCACGGGACTGCCGACGACTTCAACGAGTTCAAGATGCGCAAGCGCGGGAGCAATACCGGCGCCAAAGACGCAAAGATGGGCTTCTGGTTTTCGTCTGACGCAGAACACGCCGGGAACTTCAACGCTGCGCGCACGGGAAACCACACGCTTGATGTTTACTTGGCGCTGCAGAACCCGCTTATCGTAGACCATGCAAAACTTCCGGTCGACGTAGCACACCCGCGCGGGGATAACTACGATAGCTCTTTGCGCACTGACGCCATTGCCAAGGCAAAGAAAGCCGGGCACGACGGCGTAATTTTCAAAAACACTTTCGACTCCTACGCCGCACGCGCGGATATGTCAGGTGCGTATCGGGTAGACCTGTATGTCGCCTTCGACCCCACCCAGATCAAGAGCGCCACCGGCAACCGCGGCACGTTCGACGGGGCGAACGCGAATATCTTGATGCAGTCCGGGCAGGACCAGCGCGATCTCATGGTCACGCACAACCTGACTGCCGCCAACCTGTTGCACGCGGTAAAAATGGGTGGCATCGCCGTCCCGTCGCTGGCCATCACCAAGAAAGACACCCCGCTGTCCGGCTTCGGCGACATCACGCTCATCGGCGACAAGAATCTGGCAGACCCCAAGGGCTACGCTGGCACCAAGGTGTTCGGCGCTGACATCTACAGCCCGCGCTACCCGAAGGTGTCGCTGGAGTTCACGGCCAACATGAAGAAGCGCGGCGAGGCCATGCTGAAGGCCGGCATGGACGCGACCGAAACGCGCTACATCGAGTGGGGCGACGTGGGAAGTGGCGGCCCGCGAGAACTTGAGCGGACGGCCGCATTTATGTGGCAGTTCCTGACCGAGAAGGGCATCGAGCCGAACATCGTGCGCACTACGCCTAAGCCTTTGCCCGACGCGCTGGCAGGTTTTGCTGGCGACACCCGGTTCAAGCACGAGCTCGTTGCCGACCCCGCGTTCATCGAGGCCGCGTGGCAGGCACACACCGACATGCTGGTGACGGCATACGACGGCGACCGCGCTGCCGCCGAGGCGGAAGTAAAGGCCGACCGAGCACGCGCCGAGGAGCGTGGCCACAGCCAGATCGTTTCGTCCTACGCCAGCGACGTTGTGAAGTATCAGAGCGATATGCGCAGCGCCGGGAAGATCGACCACTCGGCTACACGTTACGCACTGGAAAATCAGGTGCGCGAAGCCAACCTCGGCGTCGAACTGGAAGCCGCGGCCAGTGAGTTCGTGCAGAGCATCGGCCCCAACGAGCGCATCTTCCAAGGCTTCACCAACAGCGGCAACCGCAAGTACACCCCGCACACGTTGGAGAACGTGGTCAAGATCCTCAAGAAGGAACTGCGCGGTGGGGAAGGGTTCAGCTACGGCGTCGGATCGCTGCGGGCCAAGTTCACCCCGCAGTTCAAGAGCATCGCCCAGATCAAAAAAGAGAAGGGCCGCCTGGTGGATAAGGCCACCTTCGAGAAGGTCAAGACGGAGATCGACAACGAGCTTGTGGCGATCTCGGAGTCCTTCGGCCACGGCAGCCTGGACACCACCATCGGCATGCTTGAAGACGCAGCGACGATGGGGGTGGACAAGGCCGCGAAGCAGTACAACAAGGACATCGAGGTCAGCGACGAGCAGCGCCAGGAGGTCTACCAGTTCCTCACCCGGTTGAAGAACCTGCCCACCGAATACTTCGAGGCCAAGATCCTGCGCGACGTGTCGCTGGCTGAGTTCAAGGCGGCCGTCGTACCTGAAGGCGTCGATCCCAAGGCGTTGGAAGCCCTCAAGGCCAACGGCATCACCGATATTCGCACCTACAAGAAAGGCGACGAGGCCGACCGCGCCGCCAAGATCGGCGAGCTCGATGAGCTGTTTTTCCAGAACAACGAGAAAGCCCGCGGCACCTTCAACCCGCAGACCTTGCTCATCAGCCTGAACGAGAACGCCGACCTCTCGACGTTCCTGCATGAATCTGGCCACTTCTTCCTGGAGGTGATGGCCGACATGGCGAGCCGCCCCGACGCGCCTCAGCAGATCCGCGACGACATGGCCGCGGTGTTGAAGTGGTTTGGCGTAGCCGACCTCGCCACCTGGAACGCCATGACGCTCGACCAGAAGCGCGAGCACCACGAACGCTGGGCCGAGTCGTTCGAGCAGTACCTGCTGGAAGGCAAGGCGCCCAGCGCCGAGCTGCAGCCGCTGTTCCGTCGGTTCCGTTCCTGGCTGGTGAACGTCTACAAGTCGCTGACCCAGTTCATGCGCGGGCGCGACCTGAAGGTGAGCGACGAGATCCGCAAGGTGTTCGACCGCATGATCGCCACCGACGAGGCGATCGCCCAGGCCGAGGAAACCGCCGGGCTGCTGCCTGACTTCGACGCTACCAACGAGGCGATCGAGAAGCTGCAGGCCCGTTCCCTGCGCGATTTGAAGTGGGCTGTGAACGCCCGCACCAAAGCGATCAAGGCGCTGCAGAAGCAAGCCAAGGAACTGCGCAAGGGCGTGGAGGCCGAGGTGCGCGCCGAGGTGGAGGCGATGCCCGTCTACGCCGCCCGTAACTTTTTCCGCACCGACACCAAGCTCAGTATCGCCGCGCTTGAGGAAATCTACATGGGTGAGGGCGACCGCTACGCCCTGCTGGACTGGAAGCCCCTGGTTGAGCAGAAGCTGGCCGGCAAGGAAGGTATCCACCCCGATGTGGCCGCCGACATGTTCGGCTTCCCGACAGGGGACGCCCTGGTGCGTGCCATCCTTGACGCCGAGCCCATGGCCTCTGTGGTCGAGGGCATGACCGACCAGCGCATGCTGGAGCGCCACGGCGACCTGGTCGACCAGCAGGCCATCGAGGCCGCAGCCAACGAGGCCGTGCACAATGAAGCCCGCGCCAAGTCGCTGGCCACCGAGCTGAAGTCCCAGGCCGAGATGATGAACCCCCGGCAAGACACCGGGCGCACCAGCACCAGCGGCAACAAGATCACGGTCAACGCAATCACCGAAGCCGCCAAGCAGTTCGCGCAGAATCTGGCGGCCCGGCGCCGGGTCAAGGATCTGCGCAACGCCGCCCACCAGCACCGCGCTGCCGAAGCCCGCGCTGGCAAGCGTTGGCAGGAAGCCACGGCGGCTGGCAAGACGCAGGAGGCTGTGCAGGCCAAGCGCGACCAGGTGCTCAACAACTACACCGTCAAGGCGCTGCAGGAAGCGCAGACCGAAGCCAAGAAAATCCTGGAGTTCTTCCGTCGCGTCACCAAGGACAGCAACGAGAAGACGGTCGACAAGGGCCGCGACCCGGATGTGGTCAACGCAATGCGTGCGATCCTGTCGGCCTACGACGTTGCGCCCCGGCTGGAGAAGTCGGCCAACGACTACCTGGCCATCGTCGAGAAGAACGACCCGGCCATGCACGGTGCGCTCAAGGGTGCGGTCGACGCGGCCATGGCCAACGCCAAGCCGATCACCGAGATGACCATGGAGGAACTGCGCGGCCTGCACGACGAGCTGCAAGCCATGTGGCACCTGGCAAAGCGCAGCCGCCAGATGGAAGTGGACGGCAACCTCATGGACCTGCAGGACGCCGAGGACGAGCTGCAGGCCCGCATGCAAGCCATCGGCGTGCCCAGCGAAGTGCCGGGCGAAACCGGTGCGCTGACCACGCGCGAAGAGCTGGCCCGCAAGCTGCAGTTCGCTGGCAGCCTGCTGCGCCGCGTCGAGCAGTGGGCGCAGGGCATGGGCAACGAGTTCACCCGCCTGGTGTTCCAGCCGGTGAAGGACGCCGCCAACGCCTACCGCGCCGACCGCGTGAAGTACCGTAAGAAGTATCAGGCGCTGGTGGACAAGGTAGCACCCTCGCTGACCAAGGGTCTGATCGACGCGCCCGAGCTGCGCTACACCTTCGGCCGTGGCCACAATGGCATCGGCCACGCCGAGCTGCTGCACGCGATCCTGCACACGGGCAACGAGTCCAACAAGCGCAAGCTGCTGCTCGGCCGAAACTGGGCTACCGAGAACGCCGACGGCACGCTCGACACCAGCCGGTGGGATGCCTTCCTCAAGCGCATGCACGACACTGGCATCCTCACAAAAGCCCATTACGACTTCGCTCAGGGCGTGTGGGACTTGCTGGAGGAAACCAAACCCCTGGCGCAGAAGACGCACCGCGACGTGTTCGGGCGCTACTTCGCCGAGGTCACGGCCGACGCCTTCGAGACTCCGTTCGGTAGCTACCGTGGCGGTTACGTGCCGGCGCAGGCCGACCCGCGCATCGTGCAAGACGCCGACCTGCGCAAGCTGGCCGAGTCCGAGAACGAGAACATGGCCTTCAGCTTCCCCGCCACCAGCAAGGGATTCACCAAGGGCCGTGTGGAGTACAACCGCCCGCTGATGCTGGACCTGCGCACGATCGGCCAGCACATCGACAAGGTGCTGCTGTTCTCGCACATGGAGCCTGCAGTGCGTGACGTGCAGAAACTGCTCTCGCGCAAGGGTGTGAGCTATTCGCTCGGCCGCATCGACCCGACCCTGTACGCTGGCATGCTGACACCGTGGCTCAACCGCAGCGCCCGCCAGGTCGTCGAGACCCCGGTGGTCGGCGACGGCGGCATCTCGCGCGTGCTCTCTGCAGCACGCAACCGTGCAGGCATGGCGTTGATGTTCGCCAACGTGAGCAACACGATCCAGCAGTTGACGGGCTTCAGTCTGGCCGCTGTCAAGGTCAAGCCCTCCAGCATGATGAAGGCCACGGCCGAGTTCATCGCCGGACCGAAGGCCGTGGCCAAGACCGTGGCCGACGCCAGCCCGTTCATGGCCGACCGCATGGACAACGAGATCAGCGCGATCAACGACGCCATGGACGCCATCCTGCTGGACCCGAACCTGTACGAGAAGGCACAGGCCTGGAGCCAGAAGCACGCCTACTTCCTGCAGACGGCCATGGCCAACACCATGGAGCCGATCATCTGGACGGCGGCGTACAACGACGCGGTGGCAGAAGGGCAGAGCGAACGTGACGCAGTGCGCCACGCCGACAGCGTGATCCGCACCACCCAAGGCAGCACTCTGCCCGAGGACGTAAGCCGCATCGAGACCGGCCCGGCGTACGCCCGGATATTCACGCAGTTCGTGGGCTACTTCAACATGATGGCCAACACCAACGCCACCGAGCTGAAGAAAATCGCCCAGGAGATGGGCCTCAAGAAAGGCGCCGGCAAGGCACTGGGCGTGGTCACGCTGGGCATGCTCGTTCCTCTGTGGATCGCCGAGGCAATCGCGCAGGCCATGCGCGGTGGCCCTGACGACGAGGACAAGGACGGCTACCTCGACGACTGGCTGGCGGCCGTGTTCGGCATGGGCACGATCAAGGGCTCACTGGCGATGGTTCCGTTCATCGGCCAACTGGCGAACGCTGCGATCAACCGCTTCAACGGCAACCCAGCCGACGACAAGATGAGCCTGTCGCCAGCGGTGAGCTTGCTGGAGTCCGCGGTCGGCGTGCCGGTGGATGTCTACAAGGCGATCACCGACCCGGACAAGCTGAACAAGCGCACGGCAGTGCGTGACGTGGCCAGCCTGGTCAGCATTGCGACAGGTCTGCCAGCCGTAGCGGTAGCCCGCCCTCTGGGCTACCTGGCGGGCGTGGCCGACGACAAGATCGACCCGACTGGGCCGGTCGACGCAGTGCGCGGTGCGGTCACCGGAACGCCAAGCCCCGCAAGCAAGTAGCGTGTCCGTGGGCTGGACTCCTGCACCTACCATGCCGGTAGTTCGCAGGAGTCCCGATGACAACACCTTCCACCCAGCGCAAGGCCGGGCCGCTTCTGGGCACCGGGGTGCAAACCGCTTGGCCCTTCACATTCAAGATTTTCGCCGAGGGTGACATCAAGGTCACCACGGCCGATAGTCTGGGCACCGAAACCGAGCTCGTCCTCAATACGGACTACAGCGTCAGCGTCAACGCGAACCAGGACACCAGTCCGGGCGGCACTGTCACGTACCCGCTGAGTGGTTCGCCTTTGGCCATCGGCAGCAAGCTGACGATCACCGGCGACCTCGACTACGACCAGCCCCTGGACCTGCCGGCCGGCGGCAACTTCAGCCCGCAAGCCATCGAGAACGAACTGGACCGCATCGTCATGCAGGTTCAGCAACTGCGCGAACAGCTCGGCCGCGCCCTGCTGGCGCCCGTCACCTCTGACGCATCGGGCCAGCTCCCTGCACCCCAGTCCAATACCCTCATCGGCTGGGACGTGAACGGCGCGCTGCAGAACGTGCCGCTGTCGGATCTTGCAACAGCAGCGACCTACGGAACCTGGCACTGGGACTCGTTCACAGGCGACGGCGCCACGCTCACGTTCGCACTGACCGACGACCCCATCGTCATCGCCAACCTGGCGGTGACAATCGACGGGCTCACGCTTACCCCCGGCGTAGACTTCACCCTGACCTCGGGCTCGCTCGTTTTCCCATCGGCACCGAGTAACGGCGCCGAGATCCTGGCGCGCTACGGTGAAGCCCTGGTGTCTGAGGTCGGCACCATCCTGTCGACCGGCATCACCGACAGCACGGCCATCGGTCGCGCAGTGCTCACGGCAGCCAGCACCGCCGACGCCCGCACTGCGATCGGTGCGCAGGCGTCGCTTGGCTACACCCCGGTGAATCGCGCAGGCGACACGATGACCGGCGCGCTGGTCCTGCACGCCGACCCCGCGGCAGCCTTGGGTGCTGCAACCAAGCAGTACGTCGACGCCATGGCCTTGCCGACACAGACCGGCAACTCTGGCAAGGTGCTGAAAACCAACGGCTCGGCGGCATCGTGGGACAGCGTTGACACCGTTGGCACCGTGGTCAACACGACCAGCGGCACGGCCCACGATGTCACGGGCATCCCGAACTGGGTGAACGAGGTCATCATCTCGTTCTCGAAAGTCAGCACCAACGGCACCAGCCCGGTCCGTCTTCAGCTTGGCAGCGGAGGCGCAGTCCAGACCACTGGCTACGAAAGCACGGCCACCGTCATGGGCGTGGCGAACGGCACATCCACCGGCGGCTTCGACCGCTACCAGACCGCAGCGGCAGACGTGACCAGTGGCTGGTTCATCCTGATCCGCATCACCGGCAACACCTGGCTGTGCATTGCGCAGTACGCGCTCAACACAGCCAGTAACCCTGGCTGGATCACCGGCAACGTCACCCTGTCCGGGGCGCTTGACCGCATCCGCTTCACCACTGTCGGCGGCACAGACGCCTTCGACGGTGGCAACTTCAACACCATCCTCCGATAACGCCATGCGCTACGAAACCAACATCGAAACTGGCGAAGTAACCGAGCATCCGGACGCGGAGCCGACCCCGGTGACACCACCCACAGTGGCGCAGCAGATCGCCATGATCGAGGCAACCATCACGCAGCGACGACTGCGTGAAGCGTTGCTGGGGGTGGATGGTGGCTGGCTGGCGGCCGCTGATGCCCAGATCGCTGAACTCCGTAAGCAGCTATGACCCCACCCACACCGTACTACCGCCAGATGCCAGACACGCCTGCAGCGGAGAACCCTCTGCTGATCCACGGCGAGCGACGCAAGGACTCGATGGCCGCGCTCATCTCGCTGATCGAACAGCTCACCGAGCGCGTGCATGAGATGAGCGAGAAGCTGGACAAGCACGTCGCCAGCTTGCCAGCCGAGCGTGAGCAGATCATCAAGAACGTCCTCACCGAAGCCCTGCCTGGCGGCGACACGGTGGGGCACCGGCGCTACCACGAGGACGTGATGGCCAGCCTGGAGGCGCGCACTGCCTTCTGGATCAAGATGCGCGACGAGCTCGCCAAGTGGGGGCTGATCGGCTTCCTGGGCTGGGCAGGCTACGCGCTGTGGGTAGCTTTTTTGCAAGGACCGCACAAATGAATTTTGACGAGGCCTTCCACAAACTGCTGGGTCATGAGGGTCAGTTCTCCGACCATCCAGACGACCCAGGTGGCGCCACTTGCTGGGGTGTCACCGAGCGCGTGGCGCGTGCCAACGGTTACGACGGCGACATGCGCGTGCTTCCTGTGGAGATGGCAAAGGACATCTACCGCCGCCAGTATTGGACCGCCGTGCAGGCCGAGGAACTGCCCCCGGCGCTGCGCTACGCAGTGTTCGACGCGGCTGTCAACTCTGGAGCGCAGCAGGCGATCAAGTGGCTCCAGGCTTCTGTTGGCGCCAGCGTGGATGGCCGCATCGGCGCGCAGACACTGACGATGGCCCGCGCTGCAGCACCTGACTTCGCACTGCGTCGCATGCTGGCCTTGCGGCTCAAGTTTATGACTGACCTCAAGGCGTGGCCCGCGTTCTCCCGCGGCTGGGCGCGACGGGTCGCTGACCTTCTGGAGGCTTGACCATGGCAATGGACCCTGTAACCGCAGCCCTTGACGTAGGCGGCAAACTGATCGACCGCCTCTGGCCGGATCCGGCGCAGAAGGCGCAGGCCCAGGTGGCGCTGCTTGAGCTCGCACAGAAGGGTGAGCTCGCCGAGTTCGGCGCCCGCGCGGAGATCGTGAAGACCGAGGCGGCGAGCGAGAACTGGCTGGCATCGAGCTGGCGCCCGATCCTGATGCTGACCTTCGGCGCGCTGATCGTGGCACGTTGGTTCGGCTGGGCGGCGCCCAACCTGTCCGAGGCCGAGTACCTGAAGCTGTGGTCGATCGTCGAGCTGGGCCTGGGCGGTTACGTCATCGGCCGCAGCGCCGAGAAAATTATTCCGGGTATCGCTGATGCCCTGAAAGGGAGCAAATGAGCAATGCACTGGAGAACCAGCAACGTCTTGTAAGCGTCAAGAGCTTCGGCGCTACCGGTGACGGGGTGACCGACGACAGTGCAGCCTTCACCGCAGCACTGGCCGCTTCGCGCCACGTCCTGGTGCCTGCTGGCACCTACCGTCTGGCCTCGACTGTCACGATCCCCGAGAACACCGTACTGCAAGGCACGGGCCGAAGGACCTCGGTCATCAAGGTTGACGGCGCGGTCGTCGGTATGTCGAAGACCTACGCCAGCAAGCTCTCGACCAACGTGATGAAAATCGAAATTCGCGGCCTGGGTTTTCAAGGCACGGCTACTGCACTGGGCGCGCTGCACTTCGACAAGGGCGACCACATCGTCATCGATGCCTGCGACTTCTACGACTTCACTGCAGCCGGCGCCTACGGGGTGAAGCTCACCAACGTCTACCACTGGCAGGTCTCTAATTCCAAATTCGAGAACATCAAGGCGGCCGGCGCATGGCTGGCGTCCTCGGGCGGTGTGGGTTGCAACGCTGGTGTGTTTGGCCCCAACAATGATGTGGTCGGCAACAACCAGGCCAGCTTCATTGGGTTGATCCTCGACCGTGGGCAGAACGTACTGGTCTACGGCAACAACTTCGAGGGATCGTCGAACGGCAACAAGGCCATCGACATGGACGGCACCGAGGGCGTGCTGATTACCCAGAACTACATCGAGCTGTGGGTCAACGGAGCGATCATTGCCAACAACGGCTCGGGTAATCGGCGTGTGACGGTCGAGCAGAATGTCATCAACGCCAATTCCACGAACGTCTGCAACTTCAACGACACGGGCGTCACAAACCAGCGGATCACGTTTCGTGCCAACCGCTTCGCCGATGTGGTGGGCAGCCAGACCTGCGTATTTTTTGGTTCAACCACAAGCCCGGTGTTCGAGGACAACGACCCGGCAAGCGGCATCCCGACGGACGCACTCACCGCAAGCCCGCGCAGTGTTCAGGCGCTGACCGGTACGGCAACATGGGACCCAGGCTCGATCGCAGACGCGGCTGCTGCGGCCACCAGCGTGACCGTGACGGGGGCCGCGGTAGGGGACGCCTGCGTGGCGACACTCTCCACCCTTGGTGCCCGGAATATGCTGATTACGGCGCATGTGTCGGCTACCGACACGGTACGGGTGACGCTATTCAACAAGGACGGGGCGCCCGTGGACTTGGCCAGCGGGACGGTGCGCGTCTGGGTGTTCAAGGCCTAACCCACCGCCCGACTGCTGTTGGCAGCTTGGTGCATGTGGCCGGCTTCGGCCACCGCCACGCGCACCTTTAGCTCGCGGATCTCACGCTGCTGGGCGCTCAACTGCTGGCGCAACAGGATCAGGGAGAGGATGTCGCCTGCACCAAAGGCCTCACCGCCTGGTGCCAGCAGCTTGCCCTGCCAGAACCGCCAGCCTTCCCATTTCCCATCGGTGCCGGGCAGGTGGCCGAGCAGTTCACGGATCGCCTGGTGCTTGGCGCCGGGTATTTTGATCTGGCCCGAGCGCCAGCGCAGGATCGTGGTGCGGTGCACGTCGAGCTGGCGCTCGACCGCAAGCTGTCCGACCAATTCGATCAGGCGCTCCAGGTCGCGGGCTGGGAGGGCGTTAACCTCAAGCATACTGCTAAAGTAACCTTTAGCACCCGCTAACGCAATAATACTCCCCCGAGTTCGTAGAATGTATACTCCGCCCAGTATCTTGTTTAGGGCGGGCACGTACTTAGGGTGTGCATCGCGCACGGTTGGGGTGCTTCAACCCTGCGCTATTTGTGCAGGATGCACTACTGCCTGCGATTGCGCAACGCCTCCCACTGATCGCGGCACTCCGGCCCGCACCAGCGCAAGTGGTCACCGACCACCTCGTCGCAATACAGGCAGCGCCCAGTGGCAGTGGGGCCTACGGGTCGCTTGGTGGACAGCGCCATCCTGCGATCCATCTCTTCGCGCTCGGCGGCCAGGTCGATCTCGTCGCTCATGCCTGGCCTCGCGTTTCCAATTCGATCAGCAGCTCGATGAAGTGCTTGGCCTTCTCCAAGTCATTGATGCCACCTTTGTCACGCCAGCGGGTCACGTACTTGATGACGTTACCCTCGGCGAAGGGGATGCCGTTCGCGTGGATAAACTCGATCGGCTGGATCTTGAGCTTGCGGTAGTGGTCGCCGCTGACCTGCACGTCGAGTGCGCGGGGGGCAGGGTACGGTACGTGGGGTATCGCCATTTAGTTCCTCTCTTTCATGTAGTCCATCAATAAATCTTGCACCGACCGCTTGCCGTCGCGCCTTGCGACAACCACCTCGTCCACTGTCCCCCGGGTGACGAGGTAGTGGATGAAGACGTTGCGGTCTTTGCCTGCTTGCATCTGGCGCATCGGGCCGATGCGCTCGATGATCTGGTCAT